>Ga0335073_10003465_pt1 | contig 21981 bp, 16 predicted proteins | sample Lox_Sample_22_FD_207093 | JGI IMG/M metagenome (GOLD analysis project Ga0335073, IMG submission 207093) | Soil microbial communities from Loxahatchee National Wildlife Refuge, Florida, United States - Lox_Sample_2.2 | ecosystem: Environmental > Terrestrial > Soil > Wetlands | place: USA...
CTGGCGTTGCCAGGCCATCACGCCAAAGACGTCGAGCGAGAGCAGCACGCCGGTGGGATGGAGCTCGGCGTAGGCCTTCTTCAGGAAGGCGGTGATGACGTCAGTACGCTGTGGGCCGCGGGCAACCACAGGTTTCACGGTACACGGCTTTTGAGAGTCGGCGCCGCTGGTGCCGTCCCTACGGGACTCGGTCGCGTTGTTCGTGAGTCCCCTGGACTTCCGTGCCGGGCTATCGCATCCCGTTCCTTGGGGACTGGAGCTGGAGGATTGCTCGGTTGCTGGCCCGGAAGGCTGGCTTCCGGATTCTGGCTGTCCGTTCTGGAAGGCGAAGGCGGCATCTTTTTGGTCGCCTTCGGCAGGGAAGCGGACGTAGTCGAACTGAATCTCGTCGACGCCAAGCTGAGCGACGTGCTTGGCAAGGGCGATGTCGTAGTCCTGAACTTTGGGGTTCGAAGGATCGGTCCACACCAGCTTGCCGTTCTCGCGCCAGGCGGTGTGATTCTTGCGCGACTGGACGGCGAGTTCAGGATGATTCACGACCAGGTGCTCGTCGCGGAAGATGGCAATCCGGGCGATGGCGTGCATGTTCTGCTCGTGCAGGAAGTGGACGAACTTGGGCACGTCGTGGATATAAACTTTGTGCTCGCCAAGCAGCGGATGCTCGAAAGGAATGTTGACGCTGCCGTCGGAGTCCTTGATATCGAAGACGACGGCGTTGCCGCCGACTTCCCGCCAGTGGCGGATGATGCGGAGCCCGTGATCGCTGGCGGCCATCACGCCGGTCAGATACACGGCGCGGACTTCGAAGTCCTTAGGAACTGTGATGGTCTTTTCGGTGACCGGAGCGGGCAGGATTCCGGGGATGGTGATCTGCTGACTGGCTTTGAGGATATTGGTGGCGTCCGGGATGTGGTTCGCGTTGCGGATGGCGTCAGCGAGCTCAGAAGAAGTCAGATAAGATGTCTTGCCCAAATAATGGTGGGCGATCGTTGGGATGGCTTCTCCACGCTTGGCGGTATAGAGTTCGGTCCCGGGAGCAGGAAGTGTTGGTGCGGGGATGGACGGCGTCGGAATGGTCGCACTGGCCGGCTGCAACTGTGCCGGTGACTGCGAGGAGGCGACGGCTGGCTTGGCCGTCTGCGCTTGTGCGGCGAAATCGCTGGCGGAGTGCGGACCGAGGCGCCAGGCAGCGGCGCCGAAGAAGAGACAGGAAACTCCCGTGATGATGCGTACCGACGAAAGGCGCAAGCGATCCTCCGCAAACCTACCCGATTCCGATACTAGCCGCGGGTGTTGAGGGCCGCTAGTTACGTGCGGACTAATACGGTTGACTGAATCAGTACCCGGTGCCGCGCAGCGAGCACCAGACGCTGCTGGAGCTTTTTTTCCAGTTAGATGCGCGGCGTTGGTCGAGCGGGTGCGTAAGCGGTTCCTCGGGGCTGATGGCGTTTTCGCAAGACGGATGATAGACGGGGCGCCTCCATCGGTTTTCGGCTAGGTTTTCTGACTCGGCTTTTCGCTGTTCGGGACCCGGTACTCCGTGCTTGTGACTGCGCCGGTGCACGTTCCTTCCCCGATGGTGCAAAGTATTTCTCTTATTCTGAGGAGGGCATGCGGTGAAGGGTCGAGGATTGGGGGCGGGTTAACGCTAAACCTCGATGGATGCAGGGGTTCGTGGCCAAGTCGAAAGGTCGCATCCGGTGGCCAAACATTTGCTCATTCTCATTCGACCGGAAGCGCTGGCGAGTGGGGAGCAAGGGCTGGCGAGATTGACAGATTTTGGCGCTTCCAGAGGATAGGCCGGAAACAGGGTAAGGGGCCTACAAAGTTCGGGGAATGGCAGAGAAGAGCCGTAGAAAACGGCCAGACGAAAGGAAAGATGTCCGGAACGCAGGACAGTGACCTTATGAGAACGAACCTCGCTACAGTGCTCGATCCGAACCGCCGCAGCAACGATGCGGGAGAGTTTGAAGCCGCCCTGCGCCGCCGCATAGTTGGGCAGGACCAGGCGGTGGAGAAGGTCGTCGAGATCTACCAGATGTTTCTGGCTGGGCTGAACGCGCCGGGACGTCCGGTAGGGAACCTGCTGTTCCTGGGGCCGACCGGGTCCGGCAAGACGCGGGTCGTCGAGGCCATGGCCGAAGCGCTGTTTGGAGATGCGCGGGCCTGCATCAAGATTGATTGTGCCGAGTTCCAGCACTCCCACGAGATTGCCAAGCTGATCGGTTCGCCTCCGGGATATTTGGGACACCGCGAGACGCATCCGCTGCTGACGCAAGAGGCGCTGAACCAGTGGTTCACGGAAAAGCTGAAGCTTTCGATCCTGCTGTTTGACGAGATCGAAAAGGCGAGCGATTCGCTGTGGCAGTTGCTGCTGGGAATTCTGGACAAAGCGACGCTGACCCTTGGTGACAACCGGCGCGTCGATCTTTCGCAGTGCATCATCATCATGACCTCGAATTTGGGCGCGGGCGAGATGATGAATCTTGTGGATGGCGGTTTCGGTTTTGCGCCGAAAGTGGTCGAAGTCGACGAATCGTTTGACGACAAGATCCAGAGGACAGCCGTGGAAGCGGCGCGGCGCAAGTTTACGCCGGAGTTCATGAACCGCATCGACAAGACCGTGGTGTTCAAGACGCTGCGCGATGAGCACCTATCGCAGATTCTGGATATCGAACTTGGCATGGTGCAACAGCGCGTGCTGATGGCGGCGGGCACGAATCAGTTCGTGTTCAACTGCACGGCGGCGGTGAAGGAATATCTGTTGAAAGAAGGAACAGACCCGCGGTATGGAGCGCGGCACCTGAAGCGGGCGATCGAACGGAACCTGGTCTTCCCGCTGGCGAATCTGGTCGCGACCGGGCAGGTGAAGCTGGGAGATTTTGTGCGCGTCGACATGGCTTCGGAAAACAAGATGATTTTCGTGAAAGAAGCCGAAAATACCATGGCGCCGGTGCTGCTGGAACGGTACGGAGCGGCAGTGGCGAATCAGCCGACCGCACGCGCGGCACGGACTGCCGTAAACAATCGCCGCGACTTTGGTGCTCCTTCGCCAGGAGTGGCGGAGAGCAAGTAGCGGTATTCCGCTTCTCGCGCAGAAAGCGCGCGAAAGGCACCCGACTCTTGTTGCAAGTTTATCCTTCTCGCTAGACCGCATCTCGCGAGTCGTATCTCATAGGCGCCGGCAACCCTTCCGGCGCCTTTTTTTTCTGCTGGGAGCGTTTCGCGAGGGGGCCAGGAACTATCGTCTGCGACGCTGCTTGCGGGCGCGGGTCTTGGCGTTGGTCTTCCGTCGGGGCGCGGAGCGAGAGATCTGCTTTTGGCTGGCGGTTGGCTGCTTCGGGCTGACCACTTCTTTCAGCGATGCCATCTCCACGGCCGCGAGCGCCGCTTCGAATCCCTTGTTCCCCATCTTCAGTCCGGCTCGGTCGATCGCCTGCTCCAGCGTGTCGCAGGTCAGAACGCCGAAAGCATGAGGTACGCCTGTCTCCTGCGCTGATTGTCCGATCCCTCGCGTAACTTCATTGACGATGACGTCGTAATGCGCCGTGTCTCCGCGAAGAAGACATCCGATGCAAATGATGGCGGCGTATTTTCTCGTTTCGGCGAGACTGCGCGCCGCGGAGGGAATTTCAAAGGCGCCGGGCACGCGAACGACGGCGATGTCGTTCTTTGCCGCTCCCGTGCGCAGCAGTCCGTCGCAGGCGCTCAGCAGGAGTCGCTCGGTGATGAAAGCGTTGAAGCGCGACACCACAATCGCAAAGCGCTTTCCGGAAGCATTGAGCTTTCCTTCCAACTTTGGAAGCGCCGGCTCCGGCACGGGCTCAATCTTCAGTTTGATGTCTTTCTCCGTGATCTTTTCCCCGTGACTCCGTGGTACAGATCTTTCTTGGCCCGCAAATACCCGCGTGATCCGTGGCGATGGATTCCTCACTCCGCTCGGGATGACGGCGCGCTACTCAGACGCCTCGCACACGCCGTCACTTTCCTTTGAACTGCGCTGCGCGCTTCTCCAGAAACGCTGTCGTTCCTTCCTTCTTATCTTCTGTCGCGCACGACACCGCAAACAGTACCGCTTCCAGATACAACCCTTCGGCCAGCGTCATTTCCATGCCCTTGTTGACCGCTTCCATCGCGTACTGCACGGCCAGCGGAGCGTTCGCAATAATCTTCGCCGCAATCGCCTCGGCCCGCGGAATCAACTCGGCGGCAATCGTAACTTCATTCACCAGCCCAATCCGATGCGCCTCCTGCGCCGTAATCATCTCTCCTGTGAGGATGTGTTGCATCGCCAGCCCTTTGCCCACCAGCCGTGGCAGCCGCTGCGAACCGCCGTAGCCCGGGATAATCCCCAGCTTCACCTCCGGCTGCCCCAGCTTCGCGTTCTCGCTCGCCAGCCGCATCGTGCAAGCCATCGCGATCTCGCATCCGCCGCCGAGCGCGAATCCGTTGATGCACGCGATCACCGGCTTGCCCAGATTCTCGATCAGGTTGAGCACGTTCTGCCCGCGATGCGTGTACTCTTTGCCGGTCACCGCATCCTGCTTCGCGAGTTCTCCGATATCGGCCCCGGCAATAAATGCTTTCTCACCGGCGCCGGTAAAGATGACAACCCGGATCGCCGCATCGTTCTTGATGTCGTGAAACGCCGCCCGTAGCTCCTCCATGGTCGCCATGTTGAGCGCATTGAGCACCTTCGGCCGGTTGACGGTGACGTAAGCAATCGCGTTTTTCTTTTCCAGAAGTATGTTTTCGAAGTTCATAAGATATTTTCACCACGCAGGCACAGAGCCATGGAGAAAACCCATTGAAATTGTTTCTCCGTGCCTCTGTGTCTCCGTGGTGGATTCGCCTTTCAATCCGCGTGAATCCGTGGCCAAGAAGTTTCTCGCCGAAGTTACAGTTTCTGGGCTCGCGGTTTCTCCGGGTCCTCGTAATCATAAAACCCCTTGCCCGACTTCCGCCCGTACCACCCCGCCATCACCAGCCGCTTCAGCAGCGGAGGTGACGCGAACCGCCGCTCCTTGAACTCGTCATACATCACTTGCGTAATGTAGTAAGTGGTATCCAGCCCCACAAAATCGAGCAGCGTGAACGGCCCCATCGGATACCCGCACCCCAGCTTCATCGCGTTGTCGATATCCTCAATCGAGCCCACGCCCTCTTCATACGCCCGGATGGCATCGAGCAAATACGGCACCAGCAGGCGGTTTACGATGAATCCCGTCTTGTCCGACGTGCGTACCGGAACCTTGCCCAGCTTTTTCCCGAACTCGTAAGCCGTCTGGTAGACGTCATCAGCCGTGGCAATCGTGCGTACCACTTCGACCAGCTTCATCAGGGGCACGGGATTAAAAAAGTGCAGCCCAATAAACCGCTCCGGACGTTTTACGGAAGTCAATAATTCGGTCACCGAAATCGACGAAGTATTCGAAGCGAAGATCGCGTCCTTCTTCACGATCCGATCGATCGACGCGTACATCTTTTTCTTCTCGTCCACGTTCTCGATGATGGCCTCAATGACAATGTCGCAATCGGCGAGATCGCCTTTGTTCGTTGTCCCGCGAAGGCGCGCCCGAATCGCATCCTTCTGTTCGGCGGTGATGCCGCCCTTCTCGACCGGCCGCTCGGCGAATTTCGCCAGCGACTTTTCAATCCCGGCAAATCCCTTGTCGAGAAATCTCTGCTCGACTTCGAGCACGGTGACGTCGAATCCAGCCATCGCGCAAACCTGCGCAATGCCGGAACCCATCAGCCCACAACCGAGAACGCCAACTTTCTTGATTTCCATGATTGCTTTCCTCTAAATCTACGTTGTGGTGCGATAAATCTCATCTTGTCATCCAGGGAAGTGGATGCTGTGCGATGGCGAAGTATCCACGAAGTCGAAGGATACCTCTCATCTCAATCGACCGACGGCCTCGCAGGGATTTCTCTCCTCAACCACTTCCAGCACCTGTATGCAAAGAACAATACGGCCAGTCCCCCAGCAACCCAAACGTCCCCATCCACGAGCGGGCCTGCGCGGCCACGCCTAACATTCATCCACCAATACGCGGTGATTCTTCCGACCGCAATACAGGCCAGCATCCACGGGAGAAGCGACCCCCACTCATGTCGGTGAAATGCAAAGTAGACCATCCCTAGCACAATCGGAAGTAGCGGAATAAAGACCGGGTGCTGAATCTCTGCTAATGCGGGAAAGAAAGCATAAAAAAGAGCACACGCAATAAGCAGCACACTTTTCATACTCCCGCTCCTAACTCATGCTTTCCACCACCATGGCAATCCCCTGCCCGCCGCCGATACACGCCGTAGCCAGCCCATATTTTTTCTTCCGCCGACGCAGCTCGTACAGGAGCGTGATCACCAGCCGCGTCCCGGTTGCGCCCAGCGGATGGCCGAGCGCAATCGCTCCGCCATTCACGTTGACTTTCTCGCGATCCAGCCCCAACTCCTTCTCCACCGCCAGATACTGCGCGGCAAAAGCCTCGTTCACTTCGATCAGGTCGATGTAATCCAGCGAGAGTCCCGCCTTCTGCAGCGCAATCTTCGTTGCCGGCACAGGCCCGCGACCCATCAACTTAGGATCGACTCCCGCGACGCCCCAACTCACAATGCGCCCCAGCGGCTCCATATTGCGCTTGCGGACTTCGTCGAGCGACATGACGACAACGGCGGCCGCGCCGTCGACAATGCCGCTTGCGTTGCCGGCAGTGACGGTTCCGTTCTTGCCGAAGGCAGGCTTGAGTTTGGCGAGGCCCTCCATCGTCGTCTGCGGGCGCCGGTGGTCGTCCTCAGTCAGCGACTCGCCGGTCGGTTCACCTCTATGATTGCGCAGCGGGACGGCAACGAGTTCTTCCTGAAGACGTCCGGCCTTGTATGCCTCTTCCGCGCACTTCTGCGAGCGCAGCGCAAACTCGTCCTGCGCCTGTCGCGTGATGCCCTGCTGCTCACCGTAAAGCTCGGCCGTGTTTGCCATGTAGGAGCCGCAATAGGAATCGAGCAGCGCCACCATCAGGGAATCTTCCAGTTTTCCCCCCGGAGCGAGAGTGAATCCATCGCGCCCGCGAATCACAAACGGAGCCTGCGACATCGCCTCCATTCCGCCGGCGAGGACAATCTTCGCCTCGTCGGTCTGGATCATCTGCGCCGCGCTCACGATCGACTGCATGCCCGACCCGCAGAGCCGGTTCACGGTCAGCGCCGGAGTCTCAACCGGAATGCCCGCCCGCAAGCCCACGTGCCGCGCGCCATACAGGGCGTCGCCGGAAGTCTGCTGCGCGTTTCCGAAGACCACGTGATCGAATTCCCTGGGCTCAATTCCCGAGCGCTCGATGGCGCCTCTGCCCGCAATCGCGCCCAATTCCTGCGCGGTAAAGTCTTTCAATTTTCCGCAATATCGCACAAAAGGCGTGCGTGCGCCGCTGACAATTGCGATGTCTCCCGGCTTCAGCATGATTTTCTCGCAGAACTCCACCCAGAATCGGCCAGAGTCGATTCGCCAAACTTGTCAGTTTAGCAGCGCGGGAAGAGATTTGACCACCGGTGGAGTGACAGCCTCAACCACAAAGAACACGAAATCACACCAAGGGAAACGGGGTCCTTCCTGATTCCTCGTGCTCTTCCTGGGTGGATCATTTCAGGTTTGGCCGTTCAGAGGGCCGCCATGTGGGGGCAAATCGATCTTTATGCCACCGCGCCTGTGGCCAGCGCCGGACCAAGGGCCACAACTTTTCCGGGTCCCTGCGACATAGCCTGACCGAGCGCGTGCTCTGCGCGGTTGATCACTTCCGTGACCACGTCTACGGGATCGTATTCCGTACGGATGACAGCCTCTGCCAGCCCGGCGGAAAACAAGGCCGGGGGGCCCTGGGGCGTGGAATCCTTTGCGGGAAACCGCACCTCGGCGATGATCTTGCGCAATTTCTCGACCGCCAGCATGGCTTCTTTCTCCGCGGTTTCGCCGAGCAGGATGGCAATGGTAGTGGTGTCGTAGCGAAAGGCGAGATCGTTGGAGCGAATGTTGGCGGCGAAGAGCTGCCCGACGCGCTCCATTACAGACTGCACTTCGGTCTCGCCGTATTCCTTGATCATGGCCGCGCTGCGGCCGAACTGCATGAGAAGCACCGACAGGGCCGAAGCATTCTGCACGGCCCGCTTGCTTTCCGCGAGCAAGAGATCAATGTAGGAGGCGCGCTTGAGCAGACCGGATTTTTCGTCCGTCACCGAGAGATTCTTGACCAAGCGCCGCAAGCCGGCGTTGTTCAGCGCAATCACCATCTGATCCGACAGGGTCTTTAGGACGACCATATCGGACGACTGCCAGGTTCGAGGGCGGTTGTGCACGAGGACCAGGATGCCAACTTTTTCTTCGCCGTCGCTGAGTGGGACAGCGAGCACGGTCGCGGCTCCGAGTTCGGCGACTGCCTTCCGCGCCGACTGTAACGCTGCGGCTCTTGGCGCGTCGTCAATGACGACCGGATCGTGGCCGTCGACCGCATTCTGCAGACAGGCCACCAACTCGGCGATGGCTGCTGAACTCGCTTTCTTTGTTCCCTCGGCAGAAAACTCGTTGACGGCAGTCGGAGACTGTCCTGGCTTTCCCATCGCCGCGATACAGCGGGTCGCTTCCCAGTGCGCTCCAATCTCTTTCACCGCGGTACTGAGCACCGCGGGAGCCGTGCCCTGGTGATAGAGCTTGCGGGTAATCTCGGCGACGCGGGTGAAGCTGCGCACGTCACTGGCCGGATCGCTGGCGGGAGCGACTGGTGTCGCTGCCGGTGAGGTCGCAGTCGCAGCCGGAGGCAATGGCGCCGATCCTACATAGCGCGGCGTAACTCCGGCTGCCAGATACAAACGCTGCAAATCTTCGTTGCGCTCTTCCTCGCGCGGGAACAGTTCCTGAATGCGCTGCAGGCGTTCGACCGCCTTGTTTCGCATGCCGTACTGCACCAGGATTTCGGCCTGCAGCATGAGATCCTGAAGCGTCGAAGCGCCGAGGGTTGGACCTTCGGCTTGTGCGGGTTCCTGTGAGGTTTTGCTGACCGGAGTGAAGCGCGAAGAAATTACCTTGAAGCGCGCGTCGTCGACTTTGCCCTTGAGCATGTCGAGGCGCTTCAGATGTCCGGCTTCATAGGGGTCGACTTCTGCGGCGCGGTCGAGGCACTCGGCCGCTTTATCAAACTCGCTGGTGCTGCAGTACAAATCGAAAAGTTTCAGCAGAGTCTGGCAATAGTCATTCTCGCGATTGGAGGCGTTATAAAGCTCGCTGAGGAACTCCAGCATCTGCGACGAAGCGCGCCGCGTGCCGGTAATGTCTTCCATGATCGCGATAAACTGGCGGCGCTCGCCGCGCCGACGCTGGAATTGCTCAAGCTTGCGCGCGAGAGCGACCGCGGCGTCGTCTTGCTCGGCGTCGATGAGATTGCCGATCAGACCGATGACTTGCTGCACCCGCGCCGGATTTTGCTCGAACAGCGACCATACCAGCGGCTCCGCCTCGGCAAAGCGGCCGGCCGCCACCAGCGCATCCGCATAGGTCTCGCGTAGTGCCGGCGTGATCTTTTCAGAATTGAGTTGTGGCTCAAGAATGAAGATGGCAGCGCCTACTTGTCCCTGGGCCAGAAGACTTTTTCCGTAAGCGAGGGCGATGTCGGGGTCCGAGGCATCCTCCTGATAGGCTCGCTCGTACCACTGGGCCGTGTCGCCGCCCTCGGCCGCGGCCTGCTGCGCGACTCGCTGGAAGGCCGAGGCAGCGACCTTGTGATTGCCGAGTTCCGACGCCAGTTCGGCAACTCGGAGCAAATTGGCCTGAGTGGGCTCGATCGCTACGATGCGATCCAATATCTCAGCCGATTCCTGCTTCTTGCCCAGTTTGACGAGGTCGGCGAGCGCCGCTTCATAGGTGCCGACGGCCAGCTTCTTGTTCGAACCCTCCAGGAGTTGTCCAAAGCGGAATTTCTGCAGCCATGTCGGATTTCCATGGCGAGTCAGCTTCTTATAGGTGAGACTGGCGCGGGTCGCGTCGCCGGTGCCGACCTGACGCTCAAATAACTCGCCGAGCAGGCGGACCGCGTCGGCGTTGCGGCTTAGCGAGAGACACAGATCGGCGGCCAATTGCCGGACTACATCATTTTCCGCATCATCGCGCAGGACAAGGAGATATTCGTCGAGGGCTTCGGCGGTCTTGCCCTTTTGCAGGAGCTTCTCCGCGCGCTCGATGCGCTTTGCCAGCTCGGCTCGATCCAGTCGTTTTATGATCTCAGGCATGCGGAGTTTGAGCGGACTAAACCCTGCTCCGATTCTAGGAGTGACCTCCGGCACCGGCAATGCGCCAGGGTTCACCCCCGATTACGAAGGTCACCGATGCTCAGGGCGGGGAGCGTGAGTGTGAGGCGCCGTGACCGTCAACAAAGCGTGACCCTCAACAAAAGATTGCCTGAAGCAGGAAACTCGTGCTGAAATTGCGCCGAGTGGAGCGAAGCGTCGGGCGTGCCTCAAGGCGCAACGGTTTCAGAGCGCGTCCATTTACCCTGTCTGAACGCACCGGGAACGGATCGAGCGCCCAATCAAGCTTGCGGCGAAGCCATCTTGGTCGATGCCACGGTCTCTGATATGGTGCTGCATGCCTTCGGAGCCCGCTTCGTCAGCCGTCCACGAAGAAGGCCTGCGGCACCAGCTCTCTGCCGGACAAATGGCGATGGTTGCCGTCGGTGGGTCGATCGGGACCGGCCTGTTGCTCGGCTCCGGCGCGGCGATGGAGATCGCCGGACCTGCCGCGATCCTCAGCTTTGTTGCCGCCGCTTTCATTAACTGGACCGTCGCGATGGCGCTGGGTGAACTGGCCTGCGCTCATCCCGCTGCCGGTTCATTCGGAGTCTACGGCGACCTCTACCTCAACGACTTCGCTGGATTCGTGGCGCGCGCGGGATACTGGGTCGGACTCGCGCTTGCGATCGGCGCAGAAATGATCGCCGCCGCTACTTACATGTCTTCGTGGTTTCCCGGAGTTCGCGCCTCTGTTTGGATCATCGTTTTCGGAGCGGTCCTGCTCGCGATCAATCTCCGCAGCGTAGGTTCTTATGGGCGTGTCGAATTCTGGCTCTCGATGATCAAACTCGCCACTATCGTTGCCTTCATCGTGATTGGAGCGGCGCTATTGCTTGGCGGGCGGGTCGCGCCGCAATACAGGGCGCATGGTGGATTTTTCCCCATGGGGCCGTGGTCACCGCTCAAAGCCATTACGTATGCGGTCTACAGTTTCGGCGGCGTCGAAATGGTTGCGGTCACCACGGGAGAGTCGCGTTCTTCGAAAGAAACGCCCGGCGCCGTCTGGCGGACGTTTCTGACGCTGACGTTTGTTTATGTGGGAGCGATGGTCATCCTGCTGGGCGTGATGCCCTGGAATCACGCCGGTGTCGCCGAGAGCCCGTTCGTCACGACGTTCCGGACGGTGAAGATGCCCCATGCCTCAGGAATGATGAACTTTGTTGTGCTCACGGCCGCGCTCTCGGGGGCGAACGCTACCCTCTACGTCGCGTCGCGCATGATCTTCTCACTCGCACGAACGGGATGGGCGCCTGCCAGCCTGGGGCGACTCAATCACGAGGGATCGCCGCAATATGCGGTGCTGCATTCCTCGTTCGGGATTCTTTTCGCGCTGGCACTGGTTCTCTGGGCTCCCGGGAATGCGTTCCGCTACATCATCGGGGCAGCCTTTACCGGCATGATTCTTTCCTGGCTGGTCTCACTGGCCGCGCACGTGAGTTTCCGCGACCGCCGCTCGCGAGAAGATATCGCCGCGCTGCCGCTGCGTTCGCCTCTGGGGAAGTGGGGATCCATTCTCGGTTTGGTGATGGTGACCACGGCGCTTGGGCAGACCTGGCTTTTCCCGCGCGCGAATCTGTGGAGCGGTTTAGGGTTGATTGGTGCCCTGGCTGGCGCTTACGCGGTAGTCAAACCGCTTCGCAAGCTGACGTGAAACGTGGCACCGCTACTGCTTCACGCCCGCGGCGCTGTCACGCTACAGCCGCGTCGCGCACGCCGTTCAGCAGTTTCTCTGCTGCTTCGCCGGGATCTTTTGTGGCGAAGTCTTCGTCCAGAACGAGGAGCGCGACGGAGGGATCAATTTCCTGCAACGCCTGCCGCGTCGGCCGGCCATAGACGGACTGCATGCGCGCGGAAACCACGGCCAACTTCGCCTTCGTCGCCTTGAGCAGAATTTTGGCGTCGTCGATATTTGAAGTGGTAAGGGGGTTGTATCCGGCGTTGTGCAGCAGTTCCCGCAAGAACGTGCACACATCGGCTGACTCATAAATGCAGAGGATGCGCGGCCGGGTGTCGCCGGCCTTCCCGGGCGAATAGCGGGATCCGAGATACGCGGCTGTGATCGCCTCTTCCACGGTGTCGTAGGCTTCAAATTGCCCCATCAAGTGCGTCATCTCGAGCATTTTCCGGAGATTCGCAGGCAGCCGGGTAAGCTTCATATCGCCTTTTTTGGATCGCGCCGTATGGACCAGGCGCACCAGCGCTCCCAGTCCGCTGCTGTCGACGAACTCCACATGTTCGAGGTGAAGCACGATGTCGCTATATTTGGCGATCGAATCACCAACGAAGGCGTGCAGGCGCAGCACTTCGTTTCCGGCCACGATTCGCCCCTTGCACTGCACAATGAGGACGTCGCCTACGGCTCGGCTCTCCAGAAGCAGCTTCATCACTCCTCCTCGTTATCTGGGCGCAAATGTTACGTCGGCGAGGGGTGCAAGTCAACGAAAGGGCGGAGCTGCGGACCGAGGTCAAGGAGGAGGGATTTCGGAGAAAAGAACGCTCGAGAAGGGCCTCCGGACTATCTTCGCGCCAAGTATCTCGCCACGATCCGGGCGCATTCTTCGACAAAATCCATTTCATCTTTGGTGAAGGTCGCGGGGAAGTAGCTTTCAATATCAAGTTCGCCGACGAGCTTGTTGTTGACCGACATGGGAACGACGATTTCGCTGATCACCATCGAGGAACCCGCAAGATAACGAGGGTCCTGGGTGACATCATCCACAACCACGGTCTGTCCGGTGCTCGCGGCCGCGCCGCACAATCCGGTGTCGAGCGGAATACGCGCATTGGGAGTAAAGCTGCCGACATAGGGTCCGACCAGCAGGATGCCGGAGTCCGCCGGATCAACCAGATAGAATCCGACCCAGTTGTAGCGCGCCTTTTTTTCGTGGAGCCGCCGAGTAATGTACTCCATCAAGGCCGTCGCCGTCAGAGCGCTCTTGGCGTAATCCTGAAATTCCCGGAGAAGTTGGGTATGTTCCACCATCATTTTCGGGCCTCGTGCAGAGCCTGAACCAGATGCGGCGTGCCAAGCTCCACCCCTATTCTGCACTTGTTTGCGAGAGAGGGGAGTATCGAAGAATGGTCTGTGACAGGGTCACTGAGTAGAGGGCGGGCCAAGCAGCGGGGGCCGAACAGAAGCCTGCGATAACCTTTTCCGGGATGGCGCGTCCATAGCGCATGCGTCGCATAAGCCTTGCTATCGTCTTTTTCCTGGCGATGGTCGTTCTGGCCTATCCGGTCTATCCGCAAGACGCCCAACTCAAAACCGCCGCTGAGGTGCTTGACCGCTACAAGGTTGTTCTGGGCGGAAGGGAAGCCATCGCCAGGGTGCAGTCTCAAACGGTGCGTGGCCAGGTCGAATCCAGCGACAAGCCAGGCAAGTCGAATTTTGTTTACTACGCCAAGCCGTTCAAGTTCCTCTTCAGAATTACCCGGCCCGATGGCACTGAAGTCAGCGGAGGATTTGACGGAACGGTGTCGTGGTCGGTCACTCCGCAGGGCGCGACGGTCGACAGAGAAACCGCCGTCGAGGCGGTTCGCCGCGATGCGGACCTGCAATATCCCCTGCACCAGCCTGACTATTTCCAGAAGCTCGAATTCGCTGGTGTCACCGACTTCGAAGGCAGCCGCTGCTACTGGCTTCACGGCACCACGCACTGGGGGAAAGACAACAATCAGTTTTACGATGTGAAAACGGGCCTGCTTGACGGCTACCGCTTTCAGTCGGACGACTCCGCTGCAGTCCCGGTAGTTGCGCTGTTTCAGGATTACAAGAACTTCGGTGGACCCCTTGTCTCCACCAAACGCATCACGCGCTCGGGCAATCACTCCCAGACCTTCACCTTCGAATCGATCAGCTACGAACCGCTGGATGATTCGATCTTCGATCTTCCGCAGACCGTGAAAGCATTGATAAAGTGATCGTCCCTGTCGACTGACGGTGGACGAATTCACTGGAATGCTCCGTGGTAAGCGCGCGAAGCCGCTGCGAATAAGCCAAACTCATGCTTCCTGAAGTAAACTGGCAACTGGCCTCGCAACGGCATTCCATGGGCACACGCCGAAAATCTCGGGAAATGGTTCTGCAGATGTTGTTTCAATCGGATATGGGGAAACAGGATGCAGAGCAGGTGCGGCGGACCTTCTGGGCGGAACATGGGGCGGCGAGCGCGGAGGTGCGCGGATTTGCCGATGATCTGTTTCGCGTCGCAACGGATCGGGTGACGGAGATTGATGGTTTGATCGAGCGTCACGCCGAACACTGGCGAATGGAGAGGATGGCGGCAGTGGACCGGAATCTGCTGCGAGCGGCCGTGGCGGAGTTGCTGGCTTATCCGGAAACGCCGCGCGCTGTAGTGATCAACGAAGCGCTGGAAATCGCGCGAAAGTTCTCGACGCCCGAGTCAGTGCACTTCGTCAATGGAGTTCTGGATAGCGTGGGGAAAGAGCTGGAAACCAGCACTAAGTGTTGAGGTTCGTTTCGAAGAGGAATCGAACTCCGCTCGACTGGAATTCTGCTTTTCCACCCTGGAGCAGCTTCGATTTTCTGAGCAGTCTTCTACCCACAGAAACCTTGCAAAGGATGGCTGACCGCCGTGGTTACGGCCTGGCGATGACCTGATTCAGGATGCAGGGGCCCTGTTCCGGAGTAAAAGTACAGAAAGGATTCACGAAATTGGAAAGGTTCGGGAACGGCAGCTGAAACTGGTCGCTGCCACCGAAAGCCGTGCTGATCTCATGGAGCATGCCGTCGCTGCCGGCGAGCACAATCGTGGTGGAGTCGGCAGTCATGTCAGCCACGAGTGGAGTGACCGCAGAGGCTCCGGTCTGCCGCAGAGGAATACCGCCGCCCCAGGCGCCCGTCGCGAAATCGTAAACCAGAATGCTGCTGCGATCGCTGGCCAGAACATAGATCAGAGATCCGTCTGCGGAGGTGAAGAAGTTGATGGGATGGATGGTCCCTTGATTCATTTCGATGCGTTGGGCGGGGCGTGCCGGGTCATTGCTGACAAAAGTCAGGGTCTGGGGACAAAGGGTTCCGGGATTCGTCAGGGTGCCGAGCGGTGGAGAAGTGATGGTCGAGGTGACGACGTCGAATCCGGTCCCGTCGAGCAACAAAACGTGGACGCCGTCGGGGATGCTGTAACCGTTCGAGTCGGTGCCCCCAATGTGAGCGGCAGCCAGAACTTTCGTGAGGATCGGGCTTGCGGGCAGCGGCACAGAGCCGGCGATCTCGTTATTGCAGTTGCCAAATGCCGTCAGGTTAGCCTGACTGCCATTTGCGGAGCCCTCAGCAACGTAAGCAAAAGCGCTATTGGGAGTGAATGCGATGCCGGTGGCAGGCCCAGACAAAGTGAGTTGCGGAGTAGACGCTGACGGTTGCTGCAAGGCTTGGAGTGGGGAATAGATGTAGAGAGAAGTGCCGTTGTTTCCGACAATGAAAGTTTTCAATCCATCGGGAGAGAAGCCGGCCGTCGAAGCATTCGTGATGTTGAGGGCCGTGATCGCGGTTGAATTGCTGTTGCTGGTATTGACGACGTAGACCTGGTTCGGAGTGTGGATCGTATCCGAGAATACTGCGACGTTGCTGTTGTTGGAGACGGCCAGCACGTTCCCTGTGACCGCGCCGAGAGGTGAAAATGCCGACGAACTGGAGTTCAGATTGCCGGGATTAACCTGCAGGGCTCCGAATTCGCTTCCCATGTAAGCCTTGATCCCGGCGGGATCGAAAAGAACCGAGTTTGGCGGGGCGGGTAGACCATTGGGATTGCCGCTGACGTCTTTCGAGGTGGACACGCTGTAGAGAGCTGTCGAGCAGACGGATGGAAGTTCAGCGGAACAGCCCGTGCTAGTGGCCAGTACGGTCGCTGGGGCGGGGGAACCGGTAGAAGAGGGAGTCACCAGTCCGGAGACGGCGGTCGTCGCGTACACCGGAGCAGGAATGAACGGCACGCAGCTCGGCAGCTGAAAGAACTGGGCGCAAGTGGCAAGGGCGGTTGGTGAGGAGAGCGCCACTGGCACGTAAGGAAATCCGACGTTGCAAGTCGGGGGCGAACAGGAAGCGGTAACCGTGCCGGCCCCGGGAGACTTGACCGTGGCATTGCAGGACTGTGTGCAAGCTGTACTGAGACCCACTGCGGCGGGCTGGGAGGCCGTCCAAGTCAGAGGAACTTTGGTCAGTACGACACCTCCATCGGTGTTGGGCAGAGAGCTGTTTCCCATGACGTCGGTGATGGTGGCGATCACGTTCTCGTTTCCAGATGAGGAGGTCGTAGCGACAAAGCTGGTCTGTTGCGATCCGACGTAGCCGACTTCCAGAGTAATGTTCTGGATGGGACAGGTTTCAAAGAAATCAAGGGGCGGAGAAGTTGTACCCTGGGCGTTCTGATATTGCGGCTGGTCGAAGAGCGTGCTGGTATAGCCGCTCGCGGTTGCGTAAATCTGAGTAATGCCGGGGGTAAAGGCGGTGATTGTCGCCTGATTGGTGGCGATGTTCTCGTTGAAGTTGGGGAGGATCACATCATTGAGAATGGGGGTTATCTTCACGACGCTGGGGTTATTCGCGGTCCAGGTAAAGGGTCCCACGGCAGACGTAATGTCGACACCCTGGCTGAAAGCCTGCGCCTGAACGCTCATCGACTGACCCTGGGAGAGGCAGGGCTCCTGGATCGGAACATTGTTGAGGAGAACGCCGTGCACCACTACGTTGTCGATGGGTGGATGCACGAAAACGAGGGTGGGCGGGCTGAACACACCTGCGGCAACGGCCGTCACCAGGACGGTGCCGTAGTTTCCCGGAGTACATACGGTGTAGGTTCCGTTCCACTCCCCGGCACAGGCCGCGCCATTGGGCGCGACGTTCATGATGGAAGTGTCGCTGGAGGTAAAGCTGATGGAGGTGGAGACACTCGAGCCAGTGTTATTTTGCGCGGTCCCGGTAAAGTTGAAGGTGGATCCGAGCTGGACCGACATATTGTTGGAGGGAAGCAGGTTGACTTTCGTGACGAACGGCGATTGCCCGGCCGGCTTATGGCCACCGCATCCGCCAATGCCCAATATAGAAATGAGTGCGACCGCCAACCGCAAACTGCTGGAACGCAACCCGACCATGCACCCCTCGTTAACCGTGGCTCGGCTTCGCGCCCCCAAAAATTAAGAGGGACGAAGTCCTGCGATGAATTGGAAAACCTGTAGTGTAGAGGCTGGAGACGGAATCAGCAAGTCGAAGCGTCTTGGGGGCGTGAGCGAACTAGGAGCCCGCAACCGAGATCCTGAGCGTTCTTTGCGAAGGACCTCCCGCTGGATTGCGTTTGCGCCCACTCCCCGCAATCACGGTTCGCCTTGCGTTCCAGTTTCCGTCATGGTGGGATGCAAAAACTCAGGTTGACGATGTTTCGCGGTGCTTGCTATAGTAGTTTGGTTCCGCGAGTTCATCCAGGCTTGCTGTGTGCTGTGAGTTTTCCGCGTGGTTGTGTGCGTAGGGCTTGCAGTGGAGCTATAGAGAAATACGTTTCCGGATGGCGGTGCGAAATCCGGAAACTTTCCTCGCTGAAACGTGCCTGCGGCGCCTTCCATCCTTATGTCGAAGGACATGCAGGGCAAGGCTGACGAAACGGAGTGCCTCCGGAGTTTGGCCGGGTGCCACCGTCGGCAGCGCTAGTCTGAACGGGAATCCAGAATCTCTGCGGCGTTAGCTTGCAGTAGAGGAGGCTGCGCGGCGAGAAGTAATGGTTGGCTTCGAGCCGGCCATGCCTGCGGATGCGCGTCTTGATCCGAAAAATCAGGACTGCGAGATGAGGCGCATGTCCGAGCAAAGCTCGGTGTGCGGCCAAGGAGCTGCGAAGAGTGCCTACATTTAATCAATTGGTGGCCAAGGGTCGGAAGCGTCCTCGATATAAGACAGCCAGTCCGGCATTGCAGGGGTGTCCGCAGAAGCGCGGGGTGTGCACTCGCGTATACACCCAAACCCCCAAGAAGCCGAATTCGGCGCTGCGCAAGGTGGCGCGCGTGCGGTTGACCAACGGCATTGAAGTGACTACGTACATTCCTGGAGTCGGGCACAACCTGCAGGAGCACTCGATTGTGCTGATCCGCGGGGGCCGCGTGAAGGATCTGCCGGGTGTGCGCTATCACGTGATTCGCGGGACCCTGGATGCGGTGGGTGTCGCCAACCGCCAGCAGGGGCGTTCGAAGTACGGCGCGAAGAGAGCGAAAAAGGGATAAGAAGTTCCAGTTTTCAGTTTTGAGTTGCTGTTTCGGTTCCGAAACTTGAAACGCGAAACTTGAAACTGCTGTTGAGGAGCCAAGAGCTACATGCCTCGAAAAGGACATATCGCAAAGCGGACCGTTCCGGCTGATGCCGTGTATCAATCGGATCTGGTGACGAAGTTCATCAACTCGATGATGTGGCAGGGCAAGCGATCTACGGCCGAGGGCATCTTCTACGAAGCCTTGACGCGCCTGGAGTCGAAGGGCGGCGACGAAGCTCTGAAGCTGTTCAAGAAGGCGGTGGAGAACGCGAAACCCCTGCTCGAGGTCAAGACGCGACGCGTCGGTGGCGCGAACTATCAGGTTCCCGTAGAGGTGAATGCCGACAGGAGAACGTCGCTTGCAATCCGCTGGCTCATTACTTATGCGCGGGCGCGCGGCGAAAAGGGAATGATCGACAAGTTGAGCAACGAATTGCTGGATGCCGCCAACAGCCGCGGCGCGGCCATCAAGAAAAAAGAAGATGTGCATCGCATGGCGGAAGCAAACAAGGCGTTCGCGCACTACCGCTGGTGAGAAGGAAGTGTGCGAGTCGCACCCAGACCCTTCGCGAGGCAAAAGGTGTCTCGCTCGGGGTGGCAGGAATTTAGATTTGGAGCCCAGAAAGAGATATAGGTCGTGCCCAGAACAGTCCCATTAGAGCGTTGCAGGAATATCGGCATCATGGCGCACATCGATGCCGGTAAGACCACTACGACGGAGCGCATCCTGTTTTATACGGGACGGACGCATCGCATCGGAGAGGTGCACGAAGGCACGGCCACCATGGACTGGATGGAGCAGGAGCAGGAGCGCGGCATTACGATTACCTCCGCTGCGACGACCTGTACCTGGCGCGACATTCGCATCAACATTATTGATACGCCCGGCCACGTCGATTTCACGGCGGAAGTCGAGCGCTCGCTGCGCGTACTCGACGGAGCGGTTGCCGTGTTTGACGCGGTGCATGGCGTGCAGCCGCAGTCGGAAAAAGTTTGGCGGCAGGCAGACAAGTACGGCGTCCCGCGAATTTGTTTCATCAACAAGATTGACAAGATGGGTGCTGATTTCGAGCATGCCGTCGACACCATCCGCAAGCGCCTCAGTGCCAAGCCCGTCGCGATTCAAATTCCCATCGGCCAGGAAGACAAGTTTAAAGGCGTCATCGACCTGATCAACATGAAGGCGATCGTGTGGCAAGACGACACGATGGGCGCCGAATACATCACCGAAGAAATTCCCGCCGAACTGAAGAAGAAAGCCGAAGCATTCCATGCGCAGTTGGTTGAGAGCATCGCCGAAAACGACGACGAGATCCTGCATAAATTTCTGGAAGGCGAAGAGATCACGCCAGACGAGCTGCGCGGGTCGCTGCGCAAATCGACGATCACGTTGAAGGTGTTTCCGGTGGTGGTGGGGACGGCGTTCAAAAATAAAGGCGTGCAGCCGCTGCTGGATGCGGTGGTGGATTATCTGCCCTCGCCGCTCGATGTCGGTGAGACGCATGGGAAGAACCCCGACAACGGGCAGCCCGTAACCCGCAAAGCGGACGATAAAGAGCCTTTCTCGGCGCTGGCATTCAAGATTATGGCTGATCCCTTCGTCGGACAGTTGACGTTCATTCGCGTTTATTCCGGACATTTGAAGACGGGCGACTCCGTGCTGAACGTCCGGACGGGCAAGACGGAGCGCATCGGGCGGTTGCTGAAGATGCACGCCAACAAGCGTGAAGAGATCAACGAGATTCTGGCCGGCGATATTTGCGCCGCGGTCGGTCTGAAAAACGTTTCCACCGGTGATACGATTTGTAACGAAGATCATCCCATTGCGCTGGAGTCGATTGAATTTGCGGTGCCGGTGATTTCGGTTGCGGTCGAACCCAAGACCAAGGCCGATCAGGAAAAGATGGGCATGGCGCTCGGCCGCCTGGCCCAGGAAGATCCCACCTTTAAGGTTCACACCGATCCCGACAGCGGACAGACGATCATCAGCGGCATGGGCGAGCTGCACCTGGAAATTATTGTCGACCGCATGATGCGCGAGTACAAGGTTGAGGCCAATGTCGGCAAGCCGCAAGTGGCGTATCGCGAGACCATTCGCAGGCACTCCGAGGCGGAGGGCAAGTATATCCGGCAGACCGGTGGCCGCGGCCAGTACGGACACGCGAAGATCTATCTCGATCCGCAACCGCCGGGGACTGGATACGAATTCGTCAACGAGATCGTGGGCGGCTCGGTACCCAAGGAATTCATCAAGCCGATCGATCAGGGTATTCAGGAGGCGCTCGAAGGCGGAGTGCTGGCCGGCTATCCCATGGTCGATGTGAAAGCGACTCTGTTTGACGGTAGCTATCACGACGTGGATTCCAACGAAATGGCGTTCAAGATCGCCGGATCGATGGCCTTCAAAGAGGCGGCACGCAAGGCCTCTCCGGTGTTGCTGGAGCCGGTGATGGCGGTGGAAGTGGTAACGCCGGAGGATTTTGCGGGAACGATCATGGGCGATCTGAGCTCGCGCCGCGGACGCATTGAGGGTATGGAGCACCGCGCCGGATCGCAGGTAATTAAGGCCATCGTTCCGCTGGCGGAGATGTTTGGCTACGCCACCCACATGCGTTCGTCGACGCAGGGACGCGCGGAATACTCGATGCATTTTGCGCGCTATGAGGAGGCTCCGCGGTCAGTTGCGGAGGAAGTCATCGCCAAGGTGCAGGGCACGACGAAGTGACTCCGGGCGCCGCGGTTCGTCGTCGACCGCAGGTTCTGGGTCAGGGCAGCGAAGCAAGTTGAGTTTGTAAATGTTTTTCGGGCCGAGGGAATCTGGGCGCGCTTTTTGCGACGAGCCCAGGGCTACATCGCGACGGAAGTGCAATGCGAGTCGGTCGACGATGGGCGGTATCGGGTGCGGGACTTCTGGAGTTGGCATCACGGCTTCGAGATTTTCCGCGATCGCGATTCGGAAGATTTAGCGCGGTTTGATCGGGAGATCGTTGCAGAACTGGTCGAGAAACAGGAATTCGTCGGCGCGTATTACGAGGCTGACGGGGACGATTTGGTTTCGGCGTAAGCAAGCCGAGGAGAACGGAAATGGCAAAAGAGAAATTTGAGCGGACGAAGCCGCACTGCAATGTGGGAACGATCGGGCATATCGATCATGGCAAGACCACGTTGACGGCGGCGATCACGAAGGTGTTGCAGAAGCACAATCCGAAGATTGTGTTCCGGTCGTTTGATTCGATCGACAACGCGCCGGAAGAGAAGGCGCGCGGTATTACGATCGCGACGGCGCACGTGGAGTACGAGACGGCGAACCGGCACTACGCGCACGTGGATTGCCCGGGCCACGCCGACTACATCAAGAACATGATCACGGGGGCGGCGCAGATGGATGGCGCGATCCTGG
>Ga0335073_10003466_pt1 | contig 21980 bp, 15 predicted proteins | sample Lox_Sample_22_FD_207093 | JGI IMG/M metagenome (GOLD analysis project Ga0335073, IMG submission 207093) | Soil microbial communities from Loxahatchee National Wildlife Refuge, Florida, United States - Lox_Sample_2.2 | ecosystem: Environmental > Terrestrial > Soil > Wetlands | place: USA...
TCTGCCCGGCCAAGCGGTACCGGTGCGACGTGGTGTACACCAACCGGCTGGTGGCCGGCGCCATGCGCGGCTACGGCGCGCCGCAGGGCGTGTTCGCGCTGGAGTCGCACATGGACGACATGGCGCGGGCACTGGGCATGGACCCGGTGGAGCTGCGCCGGAAGAACTGGGTCGGGCTCGGCGACAGCTTCGACATCGCGCCCCGGCTCGGCGAGCGGGGAGGCGTCGACGACGTCGCCCCCGAGGACCTGCCGCGCATCACCAGCTGCGGCATCGACGAGTGCGCGGCCCAGGCACTGCGGGCGATCGGCTGGGACCGGCGCCGTGACCAGGCGTGGAAGCGCCCGCCCGGGCGGCCGAGCATCCGCCGGGGCATCGGGTTCGCCCTGTGCGTGATGGGATCGGGCATCCCGTTCGTTGACATGGGTGCGGCCTCGATCAAGATGAACGACGACGGCTCGTTCAACCTCCTGATCGGCGGGACGGACCTCGGCACGGGCGCCGACACCGTGGTCGCCCAGATCGCGGCCGAGGTGCTCGGGGTGGAGGTCGACGACATCCTCGTGTACGCCGCCGACACCGACATCACGCCGTTCGACGTCGGCGCCTACGCGTCGGGCACCACCTACATCACCGGCATGGCCGCCAAGCAGGCGGCCGAGGCGGCACGGGCGCGGATCGCGCAGCGGGCCGCGCGGATGCTCGGCCTCGGCGAGTCGGCCCCGATCGAGCTGCGTGACCGCCGGGCGTGGGCCGGCGACGGCCGGTCGGTGTCACTGGCCGACCTGGCGCTGCACGTGCTGCACGCCGAGGATCAGGAACAGATCATGGGCACGGCGTCGTACCTGGCCCGCGAGTCCCCCTCGCCGTTCGCCGCGCAGGCCGCGGAGGTCGAGGTGGACACCGACACGGGCCAGGTCACGGTCGGCAAGCTCGTGACGGCCGTGGACTGCGGCGTGCCCATCAACCCGCTGACCGCGAGCGGTCAGGTGGAGGGCGGCGTGATGATGGCCCTCGGCTACGCGCTGTGCGAAGAGCTCGTGCTCGACGACGCCGGGCGGCCGGTGAACGGCGGGCTCGGCCCGTACTGGATCTACCGGGCGGACGACGCCCCGGCCACCGAGGTGTTCCTGGTCCAGACCAACGAGCCGTCCGGCCCGTTCGGGGCCAAGGCGGTCGGCGAGATCCCGACCGTGGGGGTGGCCCCCGCGGTACGGAACGCGATCCTGGACGCCACCGGTGTTGCCCTGCATGCCACGCCGTTCACCCCCGAGCGCGTGTGGCGGGCACTGCGCGGGCCCGGCCGCGGCGAGCCGCGGGGGTGAGGCGGTGGCGGCGAGGTCTGGCAGGGAGTCTTTGGGCCCTTCCTCAGGGTCCCCGTCCGCGTGTAGCGTGCCCACCGACACCAGATCGCCACACAAAACCAAGGATTCCCCGCGAAGCGCGCGGGCACCGCTGCCCGCACGGGGCGCGATGAGAAACAACGGCCAGTCGGGCAGCGCCGGTTCAGGCGCACAAGTGGTGAGGTACAGATGAGCGGCGATACCAGCATCGGGGCGGGCGGCGAACGCAAGATCGAGACGCCCGAGGAGTACGCGGCCTTCAAGGTCGAGCAGCGAGGGATCGACCTGATCCCGGACACGGCCGCCGCGCGCAAGATGAAGCCCTCGGGCCTGTTCTGGCTGTGGGCCGGCGCGGTGTTCAACGTGGAGTTCTTCTTCTATGGCACGCTGCTCATGACCTTCGGCCTGTCGGTGGGACAGGCGATCCTGGCCATCGTGGTCGGCAACCTGTTCTACGCGCTGCTCGGCTGGGCCAGCCTGCAGGGACCGGAGACGGGCACGACCGCGTTCATGGTCAGCCGCGCCCCGTTCGGACAGAACGGGAACCGGCTGGTGGCGCTGTTCAACTGGGTGACCCAGGTCGGGTTCGAGATCGAGGGCGTCTACTTCGTGGTCGCCACCGTGATCCTGCTGTTCTCCCACTATGGGACGTCACTGGGCGGCCCGGCCAAGATCATCGTGATCGTGCTGGCGGCGGCGGTGCAGATGGTCATGCCGTTCTTCGGGCACGCGACGATCACCAAAATGCTGCGCTACCTCGCCTACGTGTTCATCATCTTCTTCGCGGTCCTGGCCGGCTTCACGTTCAACCGGCTGCACCTGAGCACCTTCCACCAGCCGTCGGCGTCGTGGGCCGTGTGGACCACCGCGCTGGTGCTGATCATCTCGGTGGGCGGCCTGGGCTGGACCGAAAACGGCAACGACTACTCGCGCTACCTGCCCCGCAGGACCCCCAAGCCCCGGACGTTCTGGTCGGCGGCCCTGGGCGGCGCGGTCCCGTCGCTGCTGCTGGAGATCCTCGGGGTGCTGGCGTTCACGATCACCAAGAAGACCGTCGGCATCGCTCAGCTCGGCGTCCCGCAGAGCTTCCCCAGCTGGTTCGTGGTGCCGTTCCTGATCTTCGCCGTCTTCCAGCTGTTCGCGATCAACACGATCGACCTGTACTCGTCCGGCGTCACGCTGCAGGCGCTCGGCATCCCGGTCAAGCGCTGGGGCGCGGTGATCATCGACACCGTCGTGTGCGGCGTGGTCACCGGGATCATCCTGTTCCACGGCAACTTCTACACCGACTTCGCCGGGTTCCTGCTCTACATCGTGGTGTGGCTGTCGGCGTGGTTCGGCATCCTCATGGTGGATTACCTGCTGCGGCGCGGGCGCTACAGCCCGCCCGCTCTTGCCACCGACCGCGGCGGGCTGTACTGGCGCCACGGCGGCATCCACTGGCCGGCGGTCATCGCCCAGGTGGTCGGCATGGTCGCGTCGCTGATGTGGATCAACGCCGATTTCGCCGTCCCCTCCTACATCGGGCCGATCTCCAACCACTTCCCGGGCCTGCAGGGCGGGGACCTCAGCTGGGCGATCGGCATCGTGGTCGGCGCGGGCGTCTACTACCTGCTCGCCCGCAGGTCCGTGAGCCACGAGGGCGAGGTGACCCCGGACATCGCGGCCTAACCCCCGGACGGTCCCCGGCCGGTCCGCCCGGCCGGGGACTCAGCCGGGCGCCACGCCGGTGAGCTCGAACCTGTTCACGTCGACCAGACCGCGATCGGTGATCCTCAGCTCGGGGATCACCGACAGGCCCAGGAAGCTCAGCTGCATGAACGGGGCGGCGATGCCGACGCCGAGTTTCGCGGCCGTGGCACGCTCGACGGCCTCCACCTGCGCGGCCACGGCCGCAACCGGCTTGTCGCTCATCAGCCCGCCGATCGGCAGCGGGACCTCGGCGATCACCTGGCCGTCGAGCATCGCGACCTGCCCGCCGCCGATCTCGGCCAGCCGGGCGACGCAGGCCGCCATGTCCGCGGGCCCGGACGGGCCAAGAGCCCCCACGACCATGCAGTTGTGCGCATCGTGGGCCACGGTCGAGGCGATGGCGCCGCGCGTCAGCCCGAAGCCCCGCACGTAGCCCAGGCCGATGCGACCGGTCTCATGGTGGCGTTCCACCACGCCGATGCGGGCGATTCCCGCCGACGCGTCCGTGACGTCGAGCACGAGGTTCCTGGTGGTGAGCGTGCCCGGCTCGATCCCGATTACCCGCGCCAGCCCGCCCGCGGGCGGCGCCAGCGTCAGCGCCGCCGGCCCGGGCGGCGACGCCAGGTGCACCGAGTTCCGCATCCAGCCCGGCGCCGGGGCCGAGGGCACGATCCCGGCGATCACCTGCCCGCCCTCGGCGACCAGCCTGCCCGCCTGGTAGACCCGCGCCGGTGAGAGGCGATCGAGGGAGTCGAAGCAGAGGACGTCCGCCTGATAGCCAGGGGACAGCCAGCCGAGATGGTCGAAGTTGTGATACTCGGCCGGGTTGGCCGTCGCGAGCACCAGGGCGTCCTCCACCGGCACGCCGCAGGAAACGGCCAGCCTGACGCAGTCATCCACGTGGCCTTCTCGGGCGATCGTGTCGGGCTCGCGGTCGTCGGTGCACAGCGCGACCCGCCGCGTCCCGTGCTGCAGCACGGTCGGGATCAGGGCGGCCAGGTTGCGGCTCGCCGAGCCCTGCCTGGCAAAGATCCACATTCCCTTGCGGCGCTTCTCGGCCGCCTCCGCCAGCGTCGTGCATTCGTGGTCGGACTCGATCCCCGCGGCCAGGTAGGCGTCGAGCTGCCGGCCTGCCAGCCCGGGTGCGTGCCCGTCCACGCGGCGGCCGCCGGCGGCGGCGATCTTGTCGAGGAGCTCGGAATCGCCGGCCACGACGCCGGGATAGTTCATCACCTCGGCGACTCCGATCGCGCCGAACTCGTCGAGCAGCCGGCGGACCTCGGCGGTGTGCAACTCCGCCCCCGGGCTCTCGAACGGCGAGGCCGGGACGCAGCTGGACGCGCAGATCCCGAACGTGAACGGCAGGCCCTCGGCCGCCTTTGCCAGCGCCGCGACGCCGCGCAGGCCGAACACGTTGGCGATCTCGTGCGGGTCGGCGGCAACCGCGGTCGTGCCGTGCGGCAGGACGGCGCCGACGAACTCATCGACCCAGAGCTTGGTCGACTCCAGGTGCATGTGCGCGTCGATGAAGCCGGGCGTCAGCGCGGCGCCGGACACGTCGACGACCTGTTGCGCATCGCGCAGACCCCACCCGGCGATCACGCCGTCGGCCACCGCCAGGTCGGTGTCGACCCACTCCCTGGTGCCGGGGACGAAGACCCTCCCGCCGCTGAGGAGGAGATCGGCTGGCTCGTCGCCCCGGGCGACGGCCAGGACATGTGGCGTGCCTTTGCGTGCGGACACCGGTCACCTCCGGAACGAGCTGTTACATCAGCTGCTGCTGGGCCGAGACCCGATCGTTGTAGTAGGGCACCGGCCACTGTCCCGGTACGTCGGGGACCGGCGGGGGCCCGTCCGTAGCCCGCGGCGGGCACAGGCCGGCCAGGTCGTCGGGGGTCACCGGGACGCGGTTCAGCTCGCGGCCGGTGGCGTCGCGCAGCGCGGCGACGATCGCCGCGGTCGAGACGATCGCCGGTGCCTCGCCGATGCCCTTGAGCCCGTAGGGAACCCCCGGGTCCGGCTCCTCCACCGCGTCCGTGCGGACCGGCGGCATGTCGAGGAACGTGGGGATCAGGTAATCGGTGAACGAGGGATTCCTGACCACCCCGTTCTCGGTCCGCAGCTCCTCCATCAGCGCGAAGCCGAGTCCCTGGGCGGTGCCGCCCTCGATCTGGCCCTCGAAGCCGACGGGGTTGAGCACCTTCCCGGCGTCGATCGCGGCCGCGACCTGCAGGACCCGGGCGATGCCCAGCTCGGTGTCGACCTCGACCACCGCGCGCTGCGCCGCGAACGTGAACGCGACGTGGATGTCTCCCTGCCCGGCGTCATCGAAGCCCGTGGTAGGCCGGTGATGGTAGACGGCGGTCTCCACGGCCGGCTCGGCCAGCAGGCCGGACACGTCGGCGACCCACTCACCGCCGGCGACCAGCGCGCCGTCGCGCAGTTCCACCGGGTCAGGCAGCGGCTGGCCGCGTGTGCGGTCCCGCGCTCGCTGCGCCAGCCGGTCGCGGATCTGGCGGCAGGCCATCTGCACGGCCCCGCCGGCCATCATCGACTGCCGGGACGCCGACGTGGAGCCCGCGTTGCCCATGCTGGTGTCGGCGGTGTGCAGCACAACCTGCTCGATGCCCAGCTCGGTGCGGGCGATCTGGGTGAGGACCGTGGTCAGGCCCTGCCCCATCTCGACCGCGGCCGTGCGGATCTCCGCCACGACGCCGCCGGCGCCGCCCGCGCCGCGGCTCAGCGTCACCCGCGCGGTCGCGGCGTCGTCGAAGCCCTCGCTGAACGCGGTGTTCTTGAAGCCCACGGCGTACCCGATGCCGACCCTGACGCCCTCGCCGTGGGTAACGTTCCCGGTCGCTCCCGGGTAGTCAAGCTGGTCGCGGCCGCGGGCGGCCTGGATCACCGGCATGGGCGCCCGCGCGCACCGCTCGATCAGCTCGCGCACCGGCGCGCTGCCGGTCAGCACCTGCCCGGTCGGCAGGACGGACCCGGTGCGCAGCGCGTGGCGCAGCCGGAGCTCCACCGCGTCCACGTGCAGCGCCGCGGCCAGCTTGTCCATCTGGGCCTCGTGCGCGAAGCAGACCTGCGGCGCCCCGAAACCGCGCATGGCCCCGCACGGCGGGTTGTTGGTGAAGACGAGGGTTCCCTCTATCCGGACGTTCGGCACCTCGTACGGTCCGGCGGCGAACGTCGCCGCGTTCCCGAGGACCGCGGGCGACGATGAGGTGTAGGCGCCGCCGTCGAAGAGCAGCCGGGCGTCGACCGTGACGAGCCGGCCGTCGCGGGTCGCGCCGTGGCGCAGCCAGATCCGCGACGGATGACGGTGCACGTGCCCGAGGAACGACTCCTCACGGCCGAAGCTCATCTTGACCGGCCGTCCGGTGCGCAGGGCGAGCAGGCACGCGTGAATCTGCATGTGGATGTCCTCGCGGGCACCGAACGCGCCGCCGACGCCGGCCAGCGTGATGCGCACCTTCTCCGCCGGCAGGTTCAGGCAGGGCGCGATCTGCTCGCGGTCGACGTGCAGCCACTGGGTGGCCACGAAGAGGTCGACGCCCCCGTCGGGCGCCGGGATCGCCAGCCCGGCCTCCGGGCCGAGCGGCGCCTGGTCCTGCATGCCGGTCTCGTAATAGCCGTCCACCCACACGTCCGCTTCGGCCGAGTCCGGGTGGCCGTGGACGATGTGCACGTGCCGCAGCACGTTGCCGAAGTCGTGCAGTTGCGGCGCCCCGGGGCGCAGCGCGTCCTCCATGTCCGTCACCGCCGCGAGCGGCTGCCAGCCGACGGCGATGCGCGTCGCGGCCTCGTGCGCGATGGCGGGCGTCTCGGCGGCGACCAGGGCGACCGGTTCCCCGTGGTAGCGCACGAGCCCGTCGGCCAGGACCGGCTGATCGTCGAGGTTCAGCCCGAACGTCCGCTTGCCGGGGACATCGGCGGCGAGCAGCACGGCGTGCACGCCCGGCAGCGCGGCGGCCGCGGACGCGTCGATGCGCCGGATCAGCGCGTGCGGGTGCGGGGACCGCAGCGTTGCCCCCCAGAGCATCCCGTCGGCCCGCAGGTCGCTGGCGTAGTCGAACGCCCCGGTCGCCTTGGCGGCGGCGTCGACCCGCACGACGCTCTCACCGACCCCGCCGCGCGCCCGCTCAGTAACCGTGGTGACCATTGACCCTCCCAGCCGCCAGGCGGACCGCGCCGATGATCTTCTGGTAGCCGGTGCACCGGCACAGGTTGCCCGCCAGCGCCTCGCGGATCTGACCGTCGGACGGGTCGGGCACCCGCCGGAGCAGGTCGTGAACCGCCATCACAAGCCCTGGGGTGCAAAAGCCGCACTGAATGGCGCCGGCCTGCGCGAACGCCTCCTGGACGGGGTCGAGCTCGTGGTCTGCCGCCAGCCCCTCCACGGTGACGACCTCGCTGCCCTCGGCCTGGCCGGCGAGCACGAGGCACGAGCACACCAGCCCGCCGTCCAGGTAGACCGAGCAGGAGCCGCACTCCCCCTGCTCGCAGGCGTTCTTCGTGCCGGTCAGGCCGAGCGCGTCCCGCAGGACGGTCAGCAGGCTCTCGTCGGCAGCAACGTCGCCGACCACGCGCGGCTCGCCGTTCACGGTCAGGCGCAGTTTCATCCCGCCCCCGTTTCCTGGTAGTCGGCCCAGACCCAGTCGAGGACCCGGCCCGCCAGGACCCGCAGGGCGTGGACCCGGTAGGCAGCGCTGCCGCGCACGTCATCCACCGGCCGCGCCGCCGACGCGACCAGGTCGGCGAACCTGCCCCGCACGGCCTCGCCGAGCGGCCGCGGCGCCTCCCACAGGCCGTCTTCGCCCAGCACGCCCTCGAGGAAGCGCTCGGCCTCGGTGGCCGCCAACGGCACCGGCCCGGCCGAGCCGATGCCCGTCCCGACCCGGCGCCGGTCTGGATGCAGCGCGATGGCGAGCGAGCACACCGCGATGACCATGGCATTCCTGGTCCCGACCTTGGCGAACTGCTGCGGCCCGCTGGCCCGCGGCACGTGCACCGCGCTGATCAGCTCGTCCGGCGCCATCGCGTTGCGCTTGGGGCCGGTGAAGAACTCGGCGATCGGGATGCGCCTGGTCCCGGCCGCGGAGGCGACCTCCACCTCGGCGCCGGCGGCCAGCAGCGGCGGGTGGGCGTCCCCGGCGGGCGAGGCGGTGCCCAGGTTGCCGCCGATCGTTCCGCGGTGGCGGATCTGCGGCGAGCCGACCGTGCGCGCCGCCAGCGCCAGCGCCGGGAAGTCGCGCCGCAGGCCCGCTATCAGGTGCTCATACGTCGCGCCGGCGCCGAGCCGCAGCCACCCGTCGTCCGCGGAAACCTCGCCCAGGCCGGGAACCCGGCCGAGGTCGATGAGCGCCTCCGGGTGGCACCGGCGGAAGTTCAGATCCACGACCACATCGGTGCCGCCCGCGACGGGGACGCCGCCGGGCAGCCCGGCCCTGGCCTCCAGCGCCTCGTCCCAGCTCGTCGGCTGCAGGAAGTGCACCGGCGCTCCTCTCGGTCGGTCGTAGCGAATTTCGCAGCCTGGCACGACCCCGGCCAGGGGCGAAGGTCCCCGCCGCCGGGGCGAAGTGCCCGTCCATCAGCGGGAACCGGCCTTCGTCCCCGGGCGCGCGGGAACTTGCCTGTGAGCGGGGGCGCGGGGAGCGGGTGAACGGCTGAAGCTGTGCGGCCGGGCTGCCCTGACGGCAGCCAGCGGTCTTGGCCAGGTCATCCCGGCAGGCGGCCCGCTCTCGTAGCGAGCGTCGCGCCGGCCGAGACCTTTGTCCGCGCAATCAGGGTCTATGGACCCGTGACCGCAGCTCATCGCGGACCTACCGTCCCAGCGACAGCACAAAGTTGGGGGGGAAGCCGATGAGGTGGCGCAGGACGACCCAGGAGACGCGGGCCGCCGGTGCGGCCGGCCGCAAGGATCTCCTTTTCAGCTGGTTCGCGCTGCCCGCCGCGGGCATCCTGGCGCTGCTCCTTGGCACGCTGCTGCTGCTTGCCTTCGGAGCCAACCCGCTCACCGCGTACCGCGCCCTCGTCTCCGGCGCCTTCGACGGGACCTACGCATTAACCAGCACCGCGGTGAAGGCCGTGCCGCTGCTGCTGGTCGGCGCGGGGATCTGCATCGCCTTCCGCGCCAACATGCTGAACATCGGCGGCGAGGGCCAGATCGCGATGGGCGGCCTGGCCGCCACCGCCACCGCGCTCGCGGTGCCCAGCCTGCCCGCGATAATCCTGGTGCCCCTGGTGCTGCTCGCCGGAGCGGTCGGCGGGGGCATCTGGGGCGCGATCCCCGGCGCGTTCAAGGCCTACTTCCAGGTCAACGAGATCCTGAGCACGATCATGCTCAACCTCGTCGCCGTGCAGTTCATGAACTACCTGCTCTCCGGGCCGCTGGTGGCGAACTCGGGGTACGCGGTTGGCGGGCTCATCCCGCAGACCAAGCTGCTGTCGAGGAACGCCTGGCTGCCGACCCTCATTGCGGGTACCCAGCTACACCTGGGCGTGCTCATCGCGGTGCTGCTCGCCGTCGGCGTCTACGTGCTGCTGTGGCACACCGGCATCGGCTTCAGGATCCGCGCCGTGGGGCTGTCCCGCGACGCGTCCAGGTACGCCGGCATGTCGGTCCGGCCCACGATGACGCTCGCGATGACGCTGGCCGGCGCGCTGTCCGGGGTAGCAGGTGCCATGCTGGTCGTCGGCAGCGTCTCGCACCGGATGGTCACCGACGGAACGCTGACCGGCTTTACCGGCAACGCCGGCTTCAACGGCATCGTGGTGGCCCTGTTCGCCGGCCTGAATCCGCTCTGGACGATCCTCACCTCGTTCCTCTTCGCCGGATTGCTGGTGGGCGGCATCTCGGCTCAGGTGATTACCGGCGTCCCCGCGGACGTGGTGACCGCCTTCAACGGCCTCGTGGTCGTCCTCGTCGTCTCCGTCGAATTCCTGCGCCGGCGTGCCCGTGCGCGGGCGCGGGCCGCCGCGATCGCCGGGCCCGATCCGGGCGGCGGCGGCGAGATCCCTGAGACAGGCGGCGAGATGCCCGGGACAGAGGTGCCAGCATGAGCCACTTCCTCACCGCTGCCGTGCTGACCGCGACGGTGGCCGCCGGCATACAGCTGGCCACGCCGTTCCTGCTCGCCGCGCTCGGCGAAACCATGGGCGAGCGCAGCGGGGTCGTCAACCTCGGTGTCGACGGCATCATGCTGCTCGGCGCGTTCGGTGCCTACTGGGTCGCGGCCAAGACGGGCAGCCTGGTGCTGGCCACGGCGGCCGGGCTCGGCATCGGCCTGGTGATGGGCCTGCTGACCGCGTTCGTGAGCGTCACGCTCAAGGCGGAGCAGGGGATCAGCGGGATCGGCGTCTTCCTGTTCGGCCTCGGGCTCACCAACGTGATGCTGCTCAAGCTCTTCGCGTCCCCGGTGACGATCCCGGCCCTGCCCGCGGTGCGGATCCCCCTGCTGTACCGGATCCCTTACTTCGGCACGATGTTCTTCACCCAGAACTGGCTGGTCTATCTGGCGTTCGTGCTGGTGCCGGTGTTGACCTTCGTCCTCAACCGCACGACGTACGGCATGAAGATCCGCGCGGTCGGGGAGAACCCGGCCGCCGCGGACACGGTCGGGGTGAGCGTATCCCGCATCCGCTACTCGACGGTCATCCTCGGCTGCACCCTGGCCGGCCTGGCCGGTGCCACCCTGCTCATGCTGGTCGGGATCTTCCAGGAGGACCTCACGAACAGCGAGGGCTTCATCGCCGTCGCCCTCGTGTACTTCGGCGCCTTCCGGCCGCTCGGCGTGATGGCCGGGTCGCTGCTGTACGGCATGGTCGGCGCCGTGGTGGTGACGTGGAAGACGCTCGGCATCATCCCGACCTCCGCATCGGACATCGCCTCGATGGCGCCCGCCGTCCTGACCGTCCTCGCCCTGCTCTTCGTCGCGCGTCGCTTCCAGCAGCCCGCGGCCCTGGGCAAGCCCTACCTGAGAGGCGGGTGAGCCTCTGCCCCGCGCACCGGCGAGCAGGTCCGCTGCTCACCACGACATCCAGTCCCCCGTTCACGCTCCATAGGAGGAGCCATGAAACAGCACCTTTTGCGATGGCCGGTCGTGCTCGTCGCGGCCACGACCGTCGCTCTCGCGGCCGCGGCCTGCGGCTCGAGCCCGTCGAGCAGCCCGAAGGCATCGTCCACGGGCTCATCGTCGGTGAAGACCCTCAAGGTCGCCCTCATCGAACCGAGCCTGCGCAATGACCTGGCCTTCAGCCAGTCCATGTACGCGGCGGTCGAGTCCCTCGCCGGGCCGATGCACCTGCAGGTCTCGGTCTCCGACAACCTGTTCAACGTCACGGATGCGGGCAACGCGATGCGGCAGTACGCGTCCGAGGGCTACAACCTGATCATCGCCCACGGTTCGCAGTACGGCGGCACCGTCGAGCAGCTCGCCCCGCAGTTCCCGAAGACGTCCTTTGCCTGGGGCACCGCCGGGGTGACGTACGGCCTGAAGAACGTGTTCGCCTACCAGGCGAACTCGCAGGAGGGCGGCTACGTCGAGGGCTACATCGCGTCGCTGCTCAGCAAGAGCAAGGTGCTCGGCGTCATCGGCCCGATCAACGTGGGTGACGCGCACCTGTACGTGGTCGGCTTCCACGCCGGAGCCATGGCGGCCGACCCCAAGGCGACCGTGCACACCAGCTTCACCGGGTCGTTCAGCGACGACACGCTGATGGCGACCGCCGCCAAGGCCTATGTCGCCGAGCACGCCGACGTCCTGACCGGAAGCTCGCAATCGGTCGTCGGGGCGATCGGCCTCGCCAAGCAGGACAACGTCGCCTGGTTCGGTACCCAGTGGGATCAGGCGTCCCTGGCACCGAGTCAGGTCGTCGCATCCCAGGTCTACGACTGGACCGGGGTGCTCAAGCAGATGATCACGGCGATCCGTGGCGGCGTGCTCGGCGGGGCGACCTACACGATCACGCTCGGCAACGGAGGCGAGAAGATCGTGTACAACCCGTCGTACCCGCTGCCGGCGTCGATCAAGAGCGCCGCGAACAAGGTGATCTCCGAGATCATCAACGGAACCATCACGCCGCCGACGAACTAACGGCAGGAGCCATCCGATGACGGCAGCAGCACCCCGGGGGTACGACGCCGCGGGCGGTCCGCCGCTCCTGGAGATGCGCGGCATCACCAAGCGTTTCCCCGGGGTGCTCGCCAACGACCGCGTGGACTTCGACCTGGCGCCGGGCGAGATCCACGCCCTGTTCGGTGAGAACGGCGCGGGCAAGAGCACCCTCATGCGCATCCTCTACGGCCTGTACCAGCCCGACGAGGGAGAGATCCGGCTGCGCGGCGAGCAGGTGGCGATCACGTCACCCGCGGTCGCGATCCGCCGCGGCATCGGCATGATTCACCAGCACTTCATGCTGGTGCCGACGCTCACGGTCGCGGAGAACGCCGCCCTGGGCCTCAAGTCCTCCCGCGGGCCGCTGACCGACCTCCGGAAGGTTTCCGCCCGCATCCGCGAGCTCTCGCAGACCTACGGGCTCAAGGTGGATCCGGAGGCATATATCTGGCAGCTGTCGGTGGGCGAGCGCCAGCGCGTCGAGATCATCAAGGCCCTGTACCGGGAGGTCTCGCTGCTCGTCCTCGACGAGCCCACGGCGGTCTTGACCCCGCAGGAGGTCCGCGACCTGTTCGCCGTGCTGAAGCAGCTGGTGGCCGACGGCCTTTCGATCGTGTTCATCTCGCACAAGGTCAGCGAGGTGCTCGAGCTGTCCAGGCGGATAACCGTGCTGCGGGCCGGGCGGAAGATCGCCACGGTCTTCGGCGCCGACGTGACCGGGGATGAGCTGGCCGACATGATGGTCGGGCATGAGGTCGCCGCGGTCAGGCTGCCGCCGGACGGACAGCAGGAAGCGGTCGGGCTGGCCGTCACCGACCTGCGGGTGATGGGCGACCGGGGCGCCGAAACGGTACGGGGACTGTCCCTGCGGGTGCACTCGGGGGAGATCGTCGGGATCGCCGGGGTGTCCGGCAACGGCCAGCGGGAACTGGCGGAGGCCATCGCCGGCCTTCGCCAGCCGGCCCGGGGACGGGTCGAGATCAACGGCACCGACGTCACCGGGATGCACCCGCGCGCCGTCCGCGAGACCGGGCTGGCATACGTGCCCGAGGAGCGGATGCGCGACGCTCTGATCGGTGACTTCACCGTCGCCGAGAACCTGATGCTGGTGTCGGCCGCCGATCCGGCATACGCCCGCTGGGGCTTCCTGCGCAACCGTGCGATCCGGCGGCACTGCCGGCAGCTGGTGGCCGAGTTCGATGTCCGGACCCCGAGCCTGGACACCCCGGCGCACAACCTGTCCGGCGGCAACATACAGAAGCTCATCATGGCCCGCGAGCTCTCGGGATCGCCCAAGGCGCTGCTCGTCGCCCAGCCAACGCGCGGCATCGACGTCGCCGCCTCGGCCTACATCCACAAGCGGCTCATCGGCCAGCGAGCGAGCGGCACCGCCGTGCTCGTCATCTCCGAGGACCTCGACGAGGTGATGTCCATCTCCGACCGGATCCTCGTGATCTACGAGGGCGCGATCATCAGCGACGTCGACCCCCGGACCACCAGCAGGGAAGCGATCGGCCTGCTGATGGCCGGGGGCCGGGCCGCTCAGGCCGAGCGCGTCATCAGTCCCGGGTGATCCGGGTCCCGGTCTGGCCGGCGAGCGCCCGCTCGAGGTTGTCCGGGTCGGTGATCAGCGCCTCCGTGCCGCCGCGCTCGAGGAAGGAGACGACCGCCTGGATCTTGGGCGCCATGCTGCCGGCCGCGAAGTGCCTGCCCTCCGCCAGGTGCTGCCGGGCCTCGGCGAGCGTCAGGTGGTCGACCCAGCGCTGCTGCGGGGTGCCGAACTCCAGCGCGACCTTCTCCACCGCCGTGGAGATGACGAACAGGTCCGCGCCGATATCGCTGGCCAGCAGGGCCGATCCCAGGTCCTTGTCGATGACGGCCGCCACGCCCCGCAGATTGCCCGACTCGTCGGCGACCACCGGGATCCCGCCGCCGCCGGCCGTGATCACCACCGTGCCGGCGTCGAGCAGCCGCCTGATCGACGGCAGCTCGACGATCCGCAGGGGCTGCGGCGAGGCGACCACCCGGCGCCAGCCACGGTTGGCGTCCTCGATGATGTCCCAGCCCTCGGCCCGGCGCCGGTCGGCCTGCCCGGCGTCCATGAAGGAGCCGATCGGCTTGCTCGGCCTGGCGAACGCCGGGTCGTCCGCGGCCACCTCGGTCTGGCAGATCAGCGTGACCGTGTCGCGGTCGATGCCGTAGCGCCGGAACTCGTTGCCGAGATTCTGCTGCAGCTCGTAGCCGATCGCGCCCTGCGAGTCCGCGCCGCAGACGTCGAGCGGCACCTCGTGCAGCTCCTGCGCGGCGAGCTCGGAACGCCGGAGTATGAAGCCGACCTGCGGGCCGTTCCCGTGGGTGATCACGACGTCCCAGCCGTCCTTGATCATCGTGACGATGTGGTGGCAGGTCTCCCGCGCCGCGATGTACTGGTCCCGGACGCTCTGGTGATACCGGTCCTTGATGAGGGAATTGCCGCCGATCGCGATGACCGCCGTCCGCCTCTCCACTGTTAATCGCTCCCCTAGCTCATCGTCAGCGCCATCACGGCCTTCTGGGCGTGCAGGCGGTTCTCGGCCTCGTCGTAGACGGCCGACCGCGGGCCGTCGATCACCGCGTCGGTGACCTCGACGTTGCGGTCGGCCGGCAGCGGGTGCATGAAGATCGCGTCCGGGCCGGCCGTGGCCATCCGCGGCTCGTCGGTGATCCATGATTTGTATGAGTCGATGATCTTCGCGCCCTCGGCCTCGTCCGGCGTGGTGAGCAGCGCCCCCCAGCTCTTGGCGTAGACGACGTCGGTGCCGCGGATGCCAGCGTCGAAGTCGTGCAGGATCTCGAAGCCGGCCCGCGCCCGCCTGGCGTTCTCCTGCGCCTGCTCGACGATCTCCGGCATGAGCATGAACTCGGGCGGGTGGACCAGGCGGACGTTCATGCCGAACCGCGGCAGCAGCAGCGCCAGGCTCTGCGGGACGCTGATCGGCTTCTGGTAGCTGGACGCGTACGCCCAGCTGATCGTCGCGGTGCGGCCCCGCGGATCGCCGAGGCGCTCGATGATCGTCATCAGGTCGGCCAGCGCCTGGTGGGGGTGGTAGACGTCGCACTGCATGTTGAGCACGGGCACCCGGCTGGCCTCGGCGACCTCGCGCAGGTACCCGTTGCCCTGCCGCCAGTCGACGTGACGGATCGCGATGCCGTCGTTGTAGCGGCCGAGGATCTCGCCGATCTCCTTGGCGGTGTCGCCGTGCGCGATCTGGGTGGTCCGGCTCTCGATGAACTGCGCGTGCCCGCCGAGCTGGGCCATGCCCGCCTCGAACGAGGCCCGGGTGCGGGTGCTCGGGAAGAAGAACAGCATGGCCAGCACCTTGTCCCGCAGGTAGGGGTGCGGCCGCCCGAGCGCGCGGTCGCGCTTGAGCTCGAACGCCACGTCGAGCAGCGTGGCGATCTCGTCCTTGGTCCACTCCTGCAGGTCGATGACGTCGCGGCCGCGAAGGCGGGTCTGCATGGCCGGGCCCCTATCCGGCCGCGCCGAGCAGCAGCGCGAGCAGCGCCATGCGCAGCACCACGCCGTTGAACGCCTCGGCCCAGTACCTGTTGTGGCGGGTCTCGTCCACATCCGGGGGAAGCTCGTCCATCCGGGGCAGCGAGTGCAGGATGATCGAGTCGCTCTTGGCCCTGCTTCGCAGCAGCTCCCTGGTGACCCGGTAGGCGGCCGGGGTGAGCGCGTGGTCCGCGGTCGGCTCGTCCCGCGAGATCTCGTAGTCGGCCTGCACCACCGGCTCCATGTAGATGACGTCGGCATCCGCGATGCACTTCTCCGTGCTCTCCACCTCCCGGTACTGCGTGTTCCGCTCGTCAAGCTCCGCCTTGAACTCCGGCAGCAGCGACATCTGCGGCGGGCTGACCACGAACGCCTCGATGTCGAACTGTGACATCGCGTACAGGATCGAGTGCATCGTGCGCATCCGCATGTCGCCGACGCACATCACCTTCAGCCCGTCGAGCCGCCCCCGGGACCGCCAGATCGTGTAGAGGTCGGTGAGCACCTGGGTCGGGTGCTCGCCCCAGCCGTCGCCGCAGTTGATCACCGGCACCGACGCCCAGCGAGCGGCCTCGGCCGGCGCACCCTGCCGGTAGTGGCGCATCGCGATGACGTCGGCGTAGTACTCCAGCATGTGCACGGTGTCCTTGATCGACTCCTGGTAGAAGTCCCCGGCCCTGGTCATCTTCGCGTCGGCGAACCCGAGCACGTGCCCGCCGAGCCGGTGCATCGCCGCCTCGGTGGCCATCCGGGTGCGCGTGCTCGGCTGGTAGAAGGCGGTCAGCAGGGTCTTGTCCTTCAGCAGGTCGCCGTTGCGGCGTTCCTCGGCGTACGGCCTGAGCTCGTCGCACACCCGGAAGATCTGGAAATACTCGTCACGCTCCATGTCCTTCAGGGACAAGATGTCCCTGCCGAGAAAGCTCCGCATGCCAGCCACCCCTCTTCGTCGTTCCTGTCTGCTTCATTCCTGGGCGAAGGTGTCGATCATGAGCTCGACGTCGTCGCCGAGCGGGTACAGGATCGGGCAGGTGGCGCCGGCCGCGACGTACTCGGCGACCTTGGCCTTGCACTCCTGCGGCGTGCCCGACGCCGAGATCATCTGAACGGCCTCGTCCGGCACCAGCTTCATCGCCCGGCGGATGTCGGCCTCGCTGGCCGGCCAGGTAAGGATCTTCCCGATCTCGGCGATGAGCGCGGGGTCGACCCCGCTGGCCTTCATGATGTGCGGCTGCTGCCCGAGGTACTGGGTGAGCAGCTCCCTGGACCGGTCGAGAGCCGCGTCGCGGTCGGTGTCCACCGAGCAGACCACCAGCTGCGGCCGGTCGATCTCCGCGACCGTCCGCCCGGCCCGGGCCGCGCCGGCGGCGAGCGCGTCGAGCGCCCGCCGGTTGTAGTCGGGGCTGACCATGTAGTTGAGCAGCACGCCATCGCCGATCTCGCCGGCCAGCTCCATCATCCTCATGCCGGTGGCGCCGACGTAGATCGGCACGTCCCGCGGGGAGCGGTCGCCGTGCACTATGTCGATCTCCACGTCGTCGAGGTGCACGAACTCGCCGTGGTAGGTCACCCGCTGCAGGGCGAGCAGCCGCCGGGCCGCCTCGACCACCTCGCGCATGGCCGTCAGCGGCCTGCGCCGGTCCACGCCCACCTTCGACGCCAGCGGTTCCCACCAGGCGCCGAGCCCCATCATGATCCGGCCGGGAGCGAGCTCGCAGAGCGTCGAGAACGTCGCCGCGAGCAGACCCACGTTCCTGGTCCAGATCGGGATCACGCCCGAGCCGACCTTGATCCGGCTGGTCACCGCGGCGTAGGCGGCCATCGGAACCGTCGCCTCCCGCACCAGCCTGCTCTCGGCCTGCCACACCGCCTCGAACCCGCGGGACTCGGCGTACTGCGCGTAGCGCATGCCGTCCCGGACCGGGTGCTTGTCCTGGAGGTACAGGGCCATCCGGCCCTGCGACGTCACGGTCATCGGGACTCGCCTCCCCTTGGCGTGAAATCGTGCGGCGGGATGTCCCCGAGCCGCGCCCACATCCGCCCGGCCTGCGCGGCCGCCTCGGCCGCGAGCGCGGCCTGGTCCACGCGGGTGGAGCGCCGGTCGGCGACGACGAGCTCGCCGGCCACCAGCACGTCCCTGACCTGCCCGGGCGACAGGCCGAAGACCCAGTGCCCGGCGAGGCTGCCCGCCGAGAGCGGCGTCGGGGCACCGTAGTCGAGCACGGTGATGTCGGCGGGAGCGCCGGCCGTGATCCGGCCGAGCAGCGGCTCGCCGAAGACCTGGCCGGCCGCGCGCGAGCCGGCGGCGAGGCGGGCGAGTGGCCACGACGGCGGCGTGCGCAGGCTCGCCTCCCTGGCCCGGAAGAAGCCCGCCTGCGACTCGGTGATCATGTCGCCGCCGATGCCGTCGGTGCCCAGCGCGACCCGGGCCTCGCTCTCGCCGTCACCGGCACTCACCGGGCTGTGGCCGACGCCGTTGTTCATGTTGCTGCGGGCGTTGTGCGCGATCGTGGCGCCGGAGGCGAGCAGGATCTCGCGCTCCCGTGAGTCGACGTGCACGCAGTGCGCGAGCAGCGCGCGGTCGGTGATCACGCCGGCCGCGGCCAGCCGGTCCACCACGCCGCGCCCGTGCCCGGCCCAGGCGTCCCGCTGGTCGGCGGCGTCCTCGGCCACGTGGATGTGCACGCCGGCCCCGGCCGCGGCGGCGGCGCCGGCGCAGGCCTCGAGCGTCGCGTCGGACATCGTGAACGACGCGTGCGCGCCCATCAGGCCGCGGGCCAGCGGCCGGCCGTCCTTCAGGAACCTGGCGTTCTCGGCGATGCCGGCGGCGGCCCGGGCCGGGCCGTCACGATCGCTCACCTCGTAGCACAGCACCGAGCGCAGCCCGAGCTCGCCGAGGGCGGACGCGATCACGTCGAGCGAGCCGTCGATGAAGTTCGGCGAGGCGTGATGGTCGAAGACGGTGGTGGTCCCGGCCAGCAGCGCGTCCAGGCCGCCGGCCAGGGCCGACATCCGGATGCCCGGCTCGTCGAGCGCCCGGTCCAGCCGCCACCAGATGCGTTGCAGGATCTGCAGGAAGTTCTCCGGCGGGGCGAGGCGGTAGGGCATGCCCCGCGACAGCGCCGAGTACAGGTGGGTGTGCGCGCAGACGTTGCCCGGCAGGACCAGGGTTCCGGAGCAGTCGCGGCGCGGCACCCCCGCCGGGGCGGTGCCGACCGCGGCGACCCGGCCGCCCTCGATCAGCACGTCCGCGCCGGCCACCTCGACCGGGTCCAGGCCGAGCACGACCGTGCCGCCGCACAGGGCCAGCGTGCTCATCGGCGCCGTCCCAGCCTGGGCACGGCCGCGGCCGCGGCCGGCGAGTCCTTCATCGGGAGGCTGGTGCGGAACCGGCCGTCGAGGGCGTGCAGCGCCCCGGCCACCGCGCTCGCCGTGGGCACCAGGCCGATCTCGCCGATCCCCTTGGCCCCGTACGGGCCCTCGGGCTGATGTTCCTCGATGAACACGCACTCGACCGGCGGCATCCCGGACGGCGGGATGATGTGCAGTGACTTCAGCGTCGTCGTTTCCGGTACCCCGCCGGTGACCACGAACTCCTCGGACAGGGCGTGGCCAAGGCCCATGTGCACGGCGCCCTCGACCTGGCCGGCCAGCAGGGTGGGGTTGATCACCTTGCCGACATCGTGCGCCGCGACGACCTTCGCGATCCGGCCGTCCTCGTCCAGCGCGACGACCTGGGTGGCCCAGCCGTACGCGAAGTGCGTGACCGGGTCCGCCACGTCGGCGCCGGGCTTGGTGGTCCAGTCGATCAGCACCTCGCCGCAGAACTCCTGGCCGGCCAGGTCGGCCAGGCAGCGTCCGTTCAGGCTGGCCTTGAGCCGCGCGGCCGCGTCGATGACCGCGCGGCCGCCGAGCACGGTGGCGCGCGAGGCGGTGGTCTGGCCGCAGCCGAGCTCGCGGGCGGTGTCGACGGCGACATGGACCTCCCGGGGCGTCAGGCCCAGCTCCTCGCAGGCGATCTGCATGAGCACGGTGTGCACGCCCTGGCCCATCTCGGTCCAGGAATGCAGCAGCGTCACCGAGCCGTCGCTTTCGGGCCGCAGCACCGCTCGTCCGTACTCGGCCAGGCCGTTGCCGACGCCGGTGTTCTTGACCGCGCAGCCGATGCCGGCGAACGGCGCGGCCCGGTAGGCGTCGCGCACCGCGAGCAGCGTCTTCTTGAGCCCCACGCCCGGGCCGAGCCGCTGTCCGGTGCCGTAGACGTCGCCGGCCTCGACCGCGTTGCGCCAGCGGATCTCCCAGCCGTCGAGGCCGGCGCGCCCGGCCAGGCGGTCCAGCATGCCCTCGACCGCAAAGTTCGTCTGGTTCGCGCCGAATCCGCGCATCGCGCCGCACGGCGGGTTGTTCGTGTAGACGGCCGTGGCCTCGACGTCGACGGCCTCGAACTTGTACGCGCCGCAGGCGTGGCCGGCGGCACGCTCGAGCACCTTGGCGCCCACGCTGGCGTAGGCGCCGGTGTCGCCGGTGATCCGTGCCCGCAGGCCGGTCAGCCGGCCCGCCTCGTCGCAGCCCACCGTGTAGGTCATCGTGAGCGGGTGCCGCTTGACGTGGAAGCGGATGCTCTCCGCCCGGCTCAGCGTCAGCTTGACCGGCCGGCCCGCGTGGCACGCCAGCAGCGCGGCGTGCCCCTGGACGCCCAGGTCCTCCTTGGCCCCGAAGGCGCCGCCGGCCGAGACCAGGGTGGCCCGCACCTTGTCCTCGGGCAGGCCCAGCAGGCTGGCCACCTGCCGGCGGTCGCTCCAGATGCCCTGGCCCTGCGAGTAGAAATGCACCCCGCCTTCCAGCGGGTAGGCCAGCGACGACTCGGGCTCAAGGAACGCGTGCTCGATGAACTGGGTCTGGAAGGTCTCGGTGAGCACGTGCGCCGAGCGGGCGAGCGCCGCCGCCACGTCGCCGCGCTTGACCTCGGAGACCGACAGCACGTTGCCCGGGGCGCGGTCGTGCAGCCGCGGCGCCCCCGGGGCCATCGCGTCGGCGGGGCTGGTCACCGGCTCGAGCACGTCGTAGCCGACCTCGATCAGGGCCGCCGCCTCACGCGCGGCGGCCCGGGTCCGGGCGGCGACCAGCGCGAGCACGTCGCCGACGTACCTGGTGGTCTCGCCGACCGCGACGAGCTGCGGCCAGTCCTGCGTGATCTCCCCCTGGAACCGCTCGCCGGGCACGTCGGCGGCCGTGAGCACGGCCAGCACGCCCGGGTGGGCCAGCGCCCGGCTGGTGTCGACCGCGCGCACCACGGCGCGGGGGTGGTCGGCGAAGCGGATCGCGCCGTGCAGCATGCCGGGCATGGCCATGTCGTTGATGTAGGCCTTGTCGCCGAGCGCCAGTTCGCGGCCCTGGTAGCGGGCCGTCGGCGAGCCCACCCGGCCGCTGTCGTCGATCGGCGGCGGTGGCCCGCCGCGCCGGACGCCGGCCGCGAGCATGATCGCATCGATGATCTTGACGTATCCCGTGCACCGGCACAGGTTGCCCGCCAGCGCCGCGGCGACCTCCGCCCTGGTCGGCTCCGGCGTCTTGGCCAGCAGCGCCTCGGCCTTCATGAGGATGCCGGGCGAGCAGAAGCCGCACTGGGAGGCCCCGGCGGCGACGAAGCAGTCGGCCCACATCCGCCTGTCCGCGGCGGGCAGCCCCTCCTGCGTGGTTACCTGCCGGCCCGCGAAGCGCGCGGCCGGCTGGGCGCAGGAGACGACGGCCTTGCCGTCGACGAGCACCGTGCACGCGCCGCAGGATCCCTCGGGCGCGCAGCCGTCCTTGACCGAGGTGATGCCGCAGCGGTCCCTGAGCACCTCCAGCAGGTGCTCTCCGGCCCGCACGTCCGCGGATACCACGCCGCCGTTAAGCGTGAAATCCATGACAAGTCTCCTTAACGCTCCGGCTCGCCCCGGACCGGGCCCGCTCAGTCACGGCGGATCCCGGTGAACAGCACGGCGACGCGCTGGTCCGGGCCGACCACGCCGGACTCCCGCAGGTCGAGCAGCCCGGCCAGGCCGGCCGACCCGGTCGGGTCGACCGGGATCCCGGTCGCGGTGCCCAGCTCGTTCGCCTCGGCCAGCCGGTCCTCGGTGACGACCAGCGGCCGGCCGCCGGTCGTGAGCATCGCGCCGGTCACCGCCCGCCAGTCGTAGGTCTCGTCGTCGAGAATGCCGGTCGCGATGCTCTTGGGCTCGCTCTCCCACGGCCACATGAAGTCGGACCGGTGCCGGGCCGCCACGTCGAGCGCGCGCTCGACGTCGCCGC
>Ga0335073_10003467_pt1 | contig 21978 bp, 14 predicted proteins | sample Lox_Sample_22_FD_207093 | JGI IMG/M metagenome (GOLD analysis project Ga0335073, IMG submission 207093) | Soil microbial communities from Loxahatchee National Wildlife Refuge, Florida, United States - Lox_Sample_2.2 | ecosystem: Environmental > Terrestrial > Soil > Wetlands | place: USA...
GGGGGCCAAGGTCACGCTCACCGATAAGGCGACCGGCAATAAGTTTTCAGCTGTTGCCGACAGCGCCGGCCAATACACCTTCGCCCAGATCCCTCCCGCGAAATATGACATCACCGTTACGGCAAGTGGTTTCGGCAACCAGACGAAATCTGCCGAATTGCTGGTGAATCAGCCCGCTACCATCGACTTCGCGCTGTCGGTCCAGGCCAGCACGGTCACGGTTGACGTTTCTGCGGTTGCTCAAACGCTGAACACCTCGGATGCTGCTTTGGGCAGTTCCGCCGACAATGCCGAGATTCAGGCGTTGCCAAGCGAAACACGTAACGTGCCTGAATTGCTGTCACTGCAGCCCGGCGTCCTGTATTTGCCGTCCGCCACCACCAATGACAGTCGCAGCGGGTCCGTCAACGGTGGCCGCTCTGATCAGGGCAACGTAACGCTGGACGGCATCGACGACAACGACCAGGTCAACGGCTATGCCTTCACCGGCGTGCTGCGCATGACGCAGGATGCCGTGGAGGAGTTCCGCGTCACCACTGGCGACGCCAATGCCGACTCCGGCCGTTCCTCCGGTGCGCAAGTCTCAATGATCACCAAGCAGGGGACCAACAAGTTTCATGGCGCAGCCTACGAGTACAACCGCAACGGCCTGGGCGTCGCCAATGACTGGTTCAACAAGCAGGCACAACTCAGTAGCGGCTTACCGAATATCCCCGGCAAGCTGGTCCGCAACATCTTCGGCGCCGACCTCGGTGGACCGGTTTTCAAAGACAAGCTGTTCTTCTTCGGCAATTACGAGGCCCAGCGAATCTCGGAAAACCAGGAGGTGACCCAGACCGCTCCTACTGCCGCTTACCAGGCCGGAAATATCACCTACACCGATTCCGCCGGCAATACAGACATGATCACGCCTGCCCAGTTCGCCACACTTGATGCAGGTTGTATGGTCTGCAATACCTCAATTTACCCCAATCCTCCTGGCGTGAATCCCAACTCCCAGGCATTCTTTAAGCTCTACCCGGCTGCGAACGGCGGAGTCAATGGCGATGGCCTGAACGAGGGGTCCTACTCGTTCTCCTCACCCGCGCCGATCCGGCTCAATACCAGCATTGGTCGCCTCGATTGGGTCCCATCTGATCGCCACCGCGTTTTTGTCCGCGGCAACCTTCAGGACGACGTTACCGCATTCACCGAGCAATTTCCCGGTCAGGGGCCCTCGGAATCGCTGGTTGACGACACCAAGGGCGTCATCGGCGGTGAAACCTGGACCATCAATTCGCGCATGGTCAATGACCTCCGGTATGGGTTTGTTCGTCAGGCCTATGCCCTCAGCGGCGTCGGCAAGGGAGAGTATGTCGATTTCCGCTTCCTGACCGCGCCCACGGCCGAAACCAGAAGCACCATCTTCAGCGTGCCGGTGAACAACGTCATCGACAACTTCAGTTGGACCAAGCGCAATCACTCGATTGAGTTCGGCGTGAACTGGCGTCTGGTTCATCAGAACCACTCGTCCGATGACAATTCCTGGAACAGCGCGACGACCAACCCGTACTGGCTCAAGGGCAATCCTCCCGATCCCAGCACGATCGGGCTGCCCTCCGTCGGAGGCTCATTCTCGAATTCGTATGAGATCGCTTTTGCGAATCTCGTCGGCGCCATTCCGCAGGTCACCGATGACTTCAATTACAAGCTCACCAGCGCAACTGCAGGCTCTGCGCTGAGCGAAGGCACGCCCATCGCCCGCCACTTCACTGCTAACGAGTTCGAGTGGTACATCCAGGACGCCTGGCGCATGAGGCCGAACCTGACCGTCACCTTCGGTGTGCGGCATACCCTCCTTCAAACGCCCTATGAAACCAGCGGCCAGGAGGTGGCCCCCACCATCGATACGCACACCTGGTTCCTGCAGCGTGAAGCTGCGGCTCAGCAGGGCCAGATCTACGAAGCCGACCTCAATTTTGCGCCCGCCGGAAACTACTACGGCAAGCCGGGCTATTGGCCCATGTCGAAAAACAACTTCGCTCCCCGGCTGGCCGTTGCCTGGTCGCCGAATAATAAAACCTCCATCCGTGCTGGAGCCGGTATCTACTACGACCACTACGGTGAGGCCCTGGTCTATAACTTCGACCAGAACGGCTCTTTCGGCATGAGTTCGTCGATCTCGAATCCGGCCGGCGTTTACGCCATCGAGGGTTCCGCTCCTTTCTGCGGCACGCCCGGTTGCCAGGCGCCCGGCACGGCTCCTGGAGCTCCGCGCTTCACTGGACGGGCAAACTTACCGCCCATCAGTGTGGGAGCTGCCGCGTCGACAATCAGCTTCCCCTACCTCTATCCGCAAGACAACTTCGCCATTACCTGGGGACTCGACAGCAAGATTAAAACCCCTTACTCCGAGACGTATGACTTTTCGATTCAACGGGAGATTCCCGGCGGATTCACCTTCGAAGCCGCTTATGTCGGACGGCTTGGCCGGCACCTGCTCGAGCAACGCGATCTTGCCGAGCCGGTCGACTATGTCGATCCCGCGGGCGGCGGCGACTACTATGCCAACGCCACAGCGCTCTCAAAGGACGTCGACCAAAACAACGGTGACCCCAACGCCACCGTGCAAACGATCCCCTACTTTGAAAACGTATTTCCCTTCATGGCGGGAGTGGACTATCCCGGTGAGAGCGCAACCCAGGCCATCTACCACAACGAGTGGGCGCCGTATCGGGCCCAGTACGGTGCTACTACTTCTCTCTCCGACATCGATTTCTATTGCTTTTACGGCTGCCCCACCGGATGGCAATCGCACTTCTGGCAGGATCAGTTCTCCTCGTTGTACGCGATGTCTTCGATCGGTATGAGCTACTACAACGCAGGCCAATTCTCGCTGCATCACCCCATGACACATGGCCTCTCGCTCGACCTTAGCTATACCTTGTCGCAATCCATTGACTTCGGCTCCAACGCCGAGCGTGCCACGGAATTCACGTCCAATACGACCGGAACAGGGTCGGGTGCGTTCAGCGAGATCCTCAACACTTGGAAACCATCCCTCAACCGAGGCGTATCGGACTTCGATAGCCGTCACCTGATCACAAGCGACTGGGTTTACCTGTTGCCCGTTGGCAGGGGGAAGGCGTTGGCCGGCAATTCCAATGCATTGACCGACGCAATCATAGGCGGCTGGCAGTGGTCCAGCATCGAGCGCTGGTCCAGCGGCCTGCCCTTCGCCCTGTTCGAGCCGGGTTGGACCACCGACTGGCAGATCGAAAGCTACGCCGTCAATACCGGTCCGGTGAAGACACAAAAACACTATGACTCGGCTGGCAATCCCCAGTTCTTTGCCGGGAGCGACGACACTGGCGCCCAATTGATCAACGCCGGCGTCTCGTGCGGCGGATGCGGTGGTGGCAACGTTCGGCTGCCCTACCCGGGTGAGGCCGGACAGCGTAGTGCATTCCGTGGCGATGGCTACTACGACATCGACTCCGGCATCAACAAAAGCTGGAGAATTCGTGAGTATGGAACGTTGAAGTTCGCCTGGGAAACCTACAATGTCCTCAACTCGGTCCGTTTCGATCCTGCTTCGGTCGGCTCCGGATTGACGGGGGGCAACCTCGGCATCGCCAGCCACTTGCTGACTGTGCCGCGCCGCATGCAATACGCTTTGCGGTTCGACTTCTAGCCGTTGCAATAACCCTGGACACAAACGCCGGAAGAGCATTTGCTCCTCCGGCGTTTTCTATTTGCAGAGAGGGGCCGGCTTGGTGCCCCAGTCTCGATTTTGAGACCGGGAAAACCACGAAGACTCGCGAGTGTTACCAACCGGAAGCTATTCGCCCGCCCCCATCGCCTTCAGCCTTCTTTGCGCCAGTTCGTAGGTCGACGTCGAAATCAGCATCTCTTCCTTGGGCTTGCTCAGCTTGCGATAATCCGCGATTGCCGCGTCGCGCTCTCCGTATTTCTCGGCGATGCGGCCGAACGCGTACCAGTAGTCGTCGTCGGGTTCATCCAGGTTCAAATCATCCATGGCGCGCAGCAGCAAGTCGTGCGCCTCTTTGGTTCTGCCGCTCTCTATGTAGAGGCACGCCAGCGTGTGGAGAATCGCCGGGTTATCCCTTTCCATCTGCGTCGCCCTGGTGGCCATGGCCACGTCGGCGTCAGTCACCTTGTCGGTATATAGAGAGAACCACGCCATCGAATTCAGCAGGTTGGCATCGCCTTTGCCGATGTCGATGAGCTTCTGAAGCAACCCGCGTGCGGCTACATAGTTTCCGCGAGTCGCCTCGACCCGCATCTTGGCCTGGAGCGCATCGGCATCCTGGTCCAGCAGCTTCAACCGTGCGTCGGCCAGGGCAAGCGCTTCATCGTAGCGCTTCAAACCGATGAGTGCCTCGACGTTCATCATGAACGCGCTGCGGGATTCCGGAACCTCTTTCAAAAGGTCCGATGCAACGGCGAGAAGCTTGGCGTAGTCGAGCAGCGCTGAATATCCCACCGAGAGGGCCAGTTCAATGTTTGTTCTCTCGCGATCTGTTTTAGCGCTCTGTTCCGCTTCCTCCAGGATTCTTATTCCTTGTGCCGCTGTAGGCTTTGTGTTTACCAGCAGGGACGCGGCAGCAAGCGTCATCTTATGCGCATCCGCGACCTCGCCCTTGATCCAGAAGCGCGGAAACACCGGGCCGCCCAGCGCGTCATCTCCGCCCTCCAGGTGCTGATCTTCGCGAATCCAGTCCAACAGAATCTTGGCGCCGTTCAGATTTCCTGCCTTGATCCGATCCAGCATCTCCAGGGCGATGGCATTGGGCTTGTCGAGCGAATCCAGCAGCCTATATTGGCCGTCCTCCTTGACCACGAAGAATGTGAGATTGGGACCGCCTGGAATCTGGACCTTTTCCCGGTATCCATTCGCGTCATCGCCCTCACCCTTGGGATCAAACGCCTGGAGCATGATGTCGGTAGTCACATCGAGAGAGTTGTCTTGGCGCGCCATCTGGCTATTCAGTTTCTGGCCCGCGGTCAAATCCTTTTTCTGCTCGTCTAGATCTTCCGCACGCAACACCACGACTCCATTGCGGCTGGTGATTGCTTCCTCCTTCGCCAGCGTCAGGTTCGGATCCATGGTTAACAGGAATGCGTGTTTTACCAGGTCGGCTGGGGTGTTTGCGAATTGCATGTCCTCATGCCGCTTCGCATTCTTAAGAAGGCCTGCCAGTCCCATCGTTTGTGCCGCGTTGTCGCCGGAAACGCCGGCTTGGAGGAAGTCGGCGGCTAATGCGTAGTGACGGGTGTTCATCAGCATGTCACCTGCGGTACGGGCCGCATCTTTGAAAGCGCCATCGGAGTTCGTGAGCTTGTTGAGCTCCGCCAATCCTTCTTTGCTTCCCTGAAGGATGGCGCTGCTTGCAGCGATCAAGGCGACCGGCTGCGGATTCAGACTCTGGGCTGCTTTAATTGTCTCCTCGGCATCGCCACTGTAGAAAGTGACGTAGGCAAGATTGTTGGGGATTTGCATCTCGGCAAGCTTGTCCTGTCCGAGCTTCTTGTACTCCACGACCGCTTGCTTGAGGTTTGCTTCCCCGCTGTAACGCCGACCCACCGAATCATATTCGAGAAGAATGGCCAGATCGCCCTGCGCGGTATGATCGTCCGGATCGAGCTGGGTCGCCTTGCGATACGCCTCTGCCGCACCTGCCCAGTCTGAACCTGGCCGCATGTCGCGGCCCACCAGGTCGTGCTTCAGAATCTCTGCGAGTGTTCGTTCCGCGATGGCCGACTTCGGATCCAGCTTCACTGCGTTTCGAGCCTCGGTGCGCGCCTCTTCACCCATCCCGGCCTGTAACAGCACGCGCGCGACCTGCAGGTGATGCACAGCGCCGTTCGGGTTTGCAGCAATCAGGCTCCGATAGCTGGCAAGAGCTTCTTTTACCTTGCCCTCACGGAGAAGCACTTCTCCTTCGGGCTCGAAGCTGACGAAAATCGCGGCTCCGGCCTCGATCTCTGCGACTTTATTTCGCAGCTCAGTTGCTTCCGTTACGCTGTACCGCCGTTTGCCGGAATCGAAGACAAGATCGGCCTCCACGACTCCGTCACTTTCTTTGGAGAAGTTTTCGGTCAACTGTGCCGGACCCATGGCGATCCTGTCATCTTTGGGTAACTCCTTGGGAACAAATCCGGCCGGGGGAACGATGCGATATTTCCATTCCGCGACGAAGGGCTGGTCCAACTCCCAGTCGGCCGTGCGCGGATGCTTCGGCTTGTCCTCATCGTCCTTCTTGTTCTCGTCGGTGTCGTCTTTGCGCTTCAGATCATCCGGCAATTGCTGAAACAATCCCTCCAGCCGGATCGCCGCAACCGCGTTGTCCAGGTCGGTGAATCCGCGACGCGCTTTATCGCACTCCAGCGTGAGTTCAAACTGCTTCGACAAGTCACCGGGGTCGGTTCGGTCCACGCTGGTCAGCTTGTCGGCAATGTATTGGGCCTTTACATAATTGGTGAGCCCTTCTCGAGTTTCCTGGTCGGGCTTGTCAGCATAAAAAGCACGATAGTGCGACTCGAAGACACCGCTGGGCACTGTCTTTTCCATGACAGTCGCCGGGCCGTTTTCACTAAGTCGAATCTCGCGTTGTTCCAGCAGCACATTGTCGCGCGAAGTTGATTCCGGCGTGACTGTCAGCGAGGTGCTCTCAGGCCTCGCAATCAGCGCGTGACGGCCCTGGTCGTTGATGGGCAACTGTCCGAGTCGCGCATATTGGTCCGTTGGATCGATCCAAAGGCCAGAGTTCGCCGCCGCGACGCTCTTGCCGGGATTGGGCACATAGACAATGGCATGATCGAACAGGCCCATACCGGGCAGGTCTGCCGGGACATCGAGCCGCGACCCGGCATTCAATAACGCCACGTAGGCCTGAATTCCCGCTGCGCGCAGCATCGCCACCAGCAAAGTCGCCTTGTCTTTGCAATCGCCATATTTCAACCGGAGAGTTTCTTCGGGATCGTGGGGCACGATCGCTGCTTCGCCAAATTCGATCCCCGTATAGCGGACCTCGCTGTCAACAAAGTTGAGAATTGCGGCTTCCTTCTCGCTTGCGGTGGTTTTGCCTGCGGTCAAACCATCCACAATCGATTGCACGGCATCCGGCTTTGCGCGGCTGTCCACAATCTTTGAGTACTCCCCGGCTACCGATTGCCACGATGCCCCAGTCGAGTAGTCGATTTCGGGAAAAACGAACTCATCCGGCGGAAGATTTGGATCGCGCGCGTCGACGCCTTCCAGCGAACCAATGTCATAGGTGATCGTCACGCGACCATTTGCTTCAGCACGCGTGGGATGCACCACGGGAAGCAAACGAGTCTCGATATGCAGAGGCAGGGAATCCGGCGCCTCAAAAACAGCACGGCTATGGGTGACGGGCGCCTGCGCATGGCCGAAGAAGGTGCGTCCCACTCGCCCTGGCGCGAAGAAAGGCTCTGTTTCGCGCTCGAGAAACTCCTCTTCCACTACCGCGCCGATCGCGATTGCCGGCAGAGGAGCATGAAGCCTCTTTCCATCACTGTACGTCTTGTAGTCGCCGCCATGCGCCGGCTCTTCCGTGATGGCGCTCGGATCGAGGGTGTGTTCTGAGTAGTCCGGCTCGATCACCCGCGCGCGAATCACGGGACGCATCTCGTGCCACGGGTCCCATCCGACGGACAGGCTATCCCATGCCTCTGCGCCTTTGGAGGTCAGAACTTTGTAGACGAAGTGGCCGACATGGGTCAGTCGTCCGGCAGCGTCGAACGAAAAACTCTCGTCATCGTCATATAGCACTACGTTTGCGCCGTTGCTGACTGGCACTTCTGAAATGGCCTGGTATAGATCTTTGCCGGGAACCGAAAAATGAGGTGCCTTCCAGATCGGAACCTGCTCTTGGGCGATCGCCGGGATTTCTTGAGCGCACAGGATCAAGGCAGCAACAAAACAGAGTGAAAAACGGCGCAAAAGGACGAAGGGCACAGCACTCCTCTTAGAACAGGTGAATTGTGTTCACGGTAAACCCGCGATAACACAAGCGCAAGAGCACTCTCGGAAGTGCTTCAATCAATAAGAAAAGTCAGATTCGTGCTCAGGCCGAGCGCCGCGCTTCTGCCGCGATCTCGCGCAATTCGGGTAGCACTCTGCCTAACGCAAGCGGAGCCGCATGGCGCAGGCCCAACGCAAAGTAGACGTCCTTGTAAAGCGCGTAAAGGCTTTCGTAGACGCCGACCGCACGCCGATCGGGCTCGATGGTACGGAAGGGCAGACATACCGCTCTCTGTGCCTCTTCGATGGTCTTGTAAATTCCTGCCGCGAGCAACGCGAAGATCCCCGAGCCTAGACTCGTCGGAATCCCCGCGGGAACGAGCACAGGCTTGTCCAGGACATTGGCGTAGATCTGGTTCAACACCTCGTTCTTCTGTGGGATTCCGCCGGCATTGATGACCCGCTCTACCCGCACCCCATGCTCGGCCATGCGCTCGAGGATGATCCGCGTGTGGAAGGCGGTGCCCTCGATGGCCGCGAATAGTTCATCCTGCGCGGTGCTCACCATGTTCCATCCAAGCGTGATTCCACCTAACTCCGGATTCACCAGCACTGTGCGGTCGCCATTGTCCCAACTGAGCCTGAGCAGTCCCGTCTGGCCGGCCTTAAAGCTTTCGAGGCCCTTCGATAATTCGTGCACACGCGTTCCCGCTCTCTGCGCGATCGCCTCGAAGATGTCTCCGGTGGCGGATAATCCCGCCTCGATTCCCGTGAAGCCCGGATGCACGCTGCCCGGCACCACACCGCAGACGCCTGGAACCAGTTGCGCCTCGCGCGCCATGGCGATAATGCACGTCGACGTGCCCACTACGTTGACCACGTCGCCTTCGCGGATGTTCGAGCCGATTGCATCCCAGTGCGCGTCGAAGGCCCCGACCGGGATGGGAATCCCCGCACGCAAGCCCAGCTTCTCGGCCCATTCCGAAGAAAGCCGTCCGGCAATCCTGTCGCTGGTGAGGTATTCGCCACCCATCTTCGCGCGCACGCCGGCGAGCAGAGGATCCACGCCGGCTAAGAATTCCTCTGGCGGCAATCCACCCCACTTCGGGTTCCACATCCATTTGTGACCCATGGCGCAAACACTTCGTTTCAATTCCCTGACAGTCTTCACGCCACACAGCGTGGCGGCGACCATGTCGCAGTGCTCCAGTGCCGTAACGAACCTCTCTCGTTTGCCGGGACTGTGCCGCAGCCAGTGCAGCAGCTTCGCGAATCCCCACTCATGCGAGTAGACCCCCCCGCACCACTCGATCGCCTCCAAACCGCTCGCGTGCGCTTTTTGCGTGATCTCTTCTGCCTCGGAATGGGCGCGATGATCGCACCACAGGTAGTATTCGTCCAGCGGCTGCAATCCTTCGCCGACCGGGATGACGCTGGAGCCGGTAGTGTCCAATGCAATTGCCTGAACGCTGTCGCCGCTGATGCCTGCGTTTGCCAGAACGTCCTTTGTAGCTACTGCCAGCGCGGCCATCTGGTCGGCATGCGATTGCGTCGCGAAGTCCGGATCCTCGCGCCGCCGATGCAAGGCATACGATGCCGACGCTGTTCCGATAGGCCCGCATTCACCGTCAACCAACGTCACGCGTACGCTCAGCGTGCCAAAATCCACCCCGGCGACAACAGCCATTGCAAGCACCTCGCGGTAAACGCTTTCCGCTACGCAACAGACTACAACACTGTGCCGGACCCAAAAACTCCAGTCCGGTGCGGATGCTTTTGTCTCCGCGCCGGAATTTGAAACTGTATGCGCCAACTCCCGGATCCCGCCGGAAAGTGGAGATTCAACGCGGAATAAAATGGTCCCAACTATCAGGAGTACCGCCGTCGGTAAATCCGGGAGCCGCAGAATGCACTCCGTGATCGAATTTAAGCCTTTCCCTCTCTCGCCCTTCGTCGGCGAGTGGATCCTCGACCCGCTCTCTGTTTCCCGCAACAAGGTTGTGAAGCGCACCCTGGGTGAGGACGGGTTCAGAAAGCTCTGGGCTTGCGGCTCCATGGAAGAGCGCGCTCAGTGCCTGGCCACCGAGCCTGAGCTGGCGGAGCGATACCGGTCAGTGCTCCACGTCGGAAGAGAAAGCAACCTCGTCATCACGCTGCAGAACATTACCTGGATCCATTTGCAGAGCGCGACGCTACCGGCCAAGACCACCGTTTACCCGGTTGTGAGAGTGGTATCTGAAGGTCGCAAGGTGCTCGTTCACTCCATCGACATCCCTGAACGAGGAAGACAGTCGATCATCTATGTCCTCCGCATGAACAAGCGATGGCTGCTCTTCAGCCAGCAATTCACGGGCCGCCAGGCCCAACTGTTTCCTCGCTCCCCGGTCTTTCGCTACTACGCTTCGAACGGATGCCGCTAATTCCCGATTCCTACCCTGTCTTTGATCACCGGTTCTTCACCAAAATGGAGATTCGCCGGTTCGATGGATCGTAGGGGTTCGATTTTACGCGCAGCAACTGATCTGCATAACCTCGTATTTGCGTTACCTGGTCGTGGCGCACGCCGTCCTGCTGCAGCAAACGTCGGGCGGCATTGGCGCGGTCCGCTGACAACTCCCAGTTGGTGTAGGTTGCGTCGACAGAGTAAGGTGCAGCGTCGGTGTGGCCTTCGATGAGCAACGAATTGGGCAGCGTTTTGAGTTGACCAGCGAGAAGGCTCAGCAACTCCTGTCCATTGCCGCTGAGCTGTGCGCTCCCACTCTGATAGAAGGTGCCGTTCCTGCTCTCCAGTAACTCGATACGCAGCCCCTCCGACGTAATCGTGATCTCGATCTGCTTGGATAGTTTTTCCAGGTCTTTTTGCGCTCGAATCTCACTCTCAAGTTTTTCCTTGAGCTTCTGCATCTGGTCCGCGGCTGCCGCGCTCACCGTTTCACCGGTGCCGGTCAGGGTCGTGCCCATCATCGCGCCAGTGCCCTTCGGATCGTTGAAGTAGCCGGCGACGGCTTTCTTGATCTTCTCGCTCGAATTCATCAGCCACAATACGATGAAGAGCGACATCATCGCCGTTACGAAATCGGCGTACGCGACCTTCCACGCGCCTCCGTGATGGCCGCCGTGTCCTGAATTCTTTTTGATGACAATGATTGGTTGCGCTTTTGCGGTCACGGCAATCCTTTCTACGCCGCCTTTCCCGGAGCTGCCGGCGTTGCGCCCTGGGACTTGCAGAATTTCTCCATCTCATCAAACGCCGGCCGCACGCGCGCAGGAATTGCCCGCCGTCCCATTTCGATCGCGATCATCGGCGCGGAACCCTTCAGGAAAGCGAGCAGCAGCACCCGCAAAACGTGCAGATAGTCATTGTGCTCATCGGCAGATTTTGCCATATTCGCGCTCAGCGGTCCGGCAACGCCGTAGCAGAGCAGGATGCCGAGAAACGTGCCCACCAAGGCCGCTGCCACTTTATGTCCAATCTCTTCCGGCGGACCGCCCAATGCTCCCATGGTGATGACCACACCGAGTACTGCCGCGACGATGCCTAGTCCCGGCAGTGCATCTGCCATCGTGGTGAGCGCAGCCACCGGCTGGGTGGCCTCCTGATGATGTACCTCCATGTCCAGCTCCATCATCTGATCCATGTCGAAGGGATCCACGCCACCGGTGATCGCCATGCGCAACGTGTCGCACACAAAATACAGCGCATGGTGATCGCCAAGGAAATCCGGAAATGCTTTGAAAATCGGGCTGGCGGATGGCTTCTCTACGTCGTTCTCAATACTCAGCAATCCTTCTTTCCGCACCTTGTTCAAAAACTGATACATCATCTTCAGCAGATTCAGATAACGTTGCTTGCCAAACTTAGATCCGCGTACGACTCCCACCAGCCCACCCAGAATTCCTTTCAAAATATGAAGCGGATTGGCGACCAGGAGCGTCCCCGTTGCCGCCCCGGCAATGATCAGCAACTCCGCCGGCTGTAGCAGGACAGCAATATGCCCCTTCTCCATAAGGAAGCCGCCGAGGACCGCTCCGAAGACAACAAGGATGCCTACGATTGCGAACATGTGTCTCTCCGGGATACCGTGACGCGGTTTCCTCCTGCATCGTTGCTGGTGAGCATTGCCGCCTGCGCGCCCTCTAAAAGTTCATTTAAGGATTCAGTTGGTTGTGCCTGTGCCGCGCCGACGCTCACGGTCAACGAAATGCGATCGCCCCACCAGCGAAAATCTGTCGTCCGGGCCATGCCGGTCAGGATTTGCGCGTGTGCGGCAAGCATTTCCGCATTTCGTTCGTGCGACAACACCAGAAACTCGTCGTCGCCCCAGCGTCCGATCTCTTCGGTAGGTTTCAATCCGGTTGCCAACGTTCGTTCCATCTTTTCGAGCATCGCTTCCACGGCGCGCGGGCCATGGCTTCGCCGCAATCCAGCCGCTTGATCGACAGTGATCCACAGCACCCCCAACGGAACCCTGCTGCGCAGAAAATCTTCGTGGATCGCCGCCAGTCGATCTTCAAGCTCGGTCCGGCTCTCTCCGGAGCTTGATTCCTCGTTCAGTTGTCCGCGTGGCAGAGCATCGAGGCACTCTGCAGGGTGAAAGATGACCCCGTTTCCGATGGGCTCCCCTATGGCATTGCGCAACACCAGAGCCCGTGCGAGTATTGGCAGATCGTATGCCAGCTTGTGCCGTATCTGGACCGCACATCCGCGTCGCGTCGACGATTCCGTGTCGGTTTGCCTGATCCAGTGCTGGCATCCTCCCACCACCACTGCGTCGAGCATCTCGCGAACCCGGCGCCCAACCGTCTCGCTACCCGTGTAGCCGGTTATGGCTTCGGCGGCGCGGTTCCAGAAAGCGATATGACCTTCACGGTCCGCCAGAGCTAGTCCCTCGGTAAGGCTGTCCAACGCAGCTTCGAGAAGTTCTATGCGACCGATCATGCAAGCCCAAGCCTTCTACCGGTTTATCGGCAGTCGGATCCTCGACATGATTTTGAGAATGAACCTGACGCTGCTCTCAGTCCTGGGGGACGATTGCGGCTATTTGATGTATTCCCACCGCTGTCTGCCGATGCGCCCGGCGTTGAGATCAGCTTTTCTGCGCCGCGGCTTTGCCGGCGAAGGGCAAACGCACCATGAATCGGGTGTTTCCGGGCTTCGATTCCACATCGATCGTTCCACCAAATTTCTGCGTGACGATGCGATGCACAATCTCCAGCCCTAATCCCGTGCCTGATCCCTGCGGTTTGGTCGTGAAGAATGCCTCGAAGATCCGGGGCAGGATCTCCGGCGGAATTCCCGGCCCATGATCCGTGATACTAACGGCGAGCCATTCCGGATCGCCTCCGGTTTTCGCAGGCTCAGTCCAAGTCGAAATTTCGATTTGTCCGCTGGCCGGGGAGGCATCGGCCGCATTGTCGATCAGATTCGTCCAAACCTGGCTGAGTGCCGAACCCCGTGTCTGGATAACCGACGGCGCTGCCTCGAACTTCTTCTCGACGACGACCTGTTTGCTGCGAAGCTTATGGCCGAGAATCGTGATGGTGCTCTGCAGGCTGTCATGCACGTCGATCTGTTTGACCGGCGACCGATCATCGTAGGCAAATTTCTTCACCGCCATCGCCAGATCGGACACCCGCGAGATGCTCTCCTCAATGGCGCACACCAGCGACACACTCGAAACCAGGGCTCCCAGCCAGTTCAAGGTGTCGGAAAAGCTCTGCGTATCGAAGAATTCCCGTGCGCACTTCAGTTCCTCCTGCTCAAAGCCGATTGACACCATCGCGGGCGCAATCGTGAAAGCATTTTCTACGCCTGCTCCCTGCAACCACCCCGCCAGCGCTTCTTCGGCGTCGGCCTGCTCCAAAGAACTGAGCGCCTTGAACTGGCATCCTTTCACCGCATGCTTGAGGAGCCTGTGCATGCATTCGAGCTGCTCTGGCGTCTTCTGGTGTCCGGTGGAACGCAGGCTGAGATCCTGCAGCTTCAGCAGATTTTCGCGCAATTGCGATGCCGCGCGTTTTGCAGCTGAGCCGGGATTATGCAGCTCGTGCATGAGTCCCGCTGCCAGGGTTCCCAGCGACACGAGCTTCTCGCGATGCAGTGCTTCCGCTTGATACGCGTGCAACCGCGTCGCCATGTCCTGCAAAATGATCTTTCGCACCTCCGGACAGCAAGCGAGCAAAGCCCAGAACTGTTCCGCTGAAAATCGGATCAGGACGGAATCCCGGATTGTGCTGACGCGAAAGGAAGACTGGGTTTTCCCGGTAAGGAACGGAGTTTCTCCGAAGCCTTCGCCCGACTGGGCGGTGCCCACCATGCTAAAGGACCCATCGGCTTCCTCGCGTTCGGCTAGGCACTCGCCGTCGAGCAGCAGCCAGTAATACAGTGAAGTTTGGCCGACGGTTGTAAGCGTTGCGCCAGCCTGGGCCTTTACGCGATCGACGGAATCGATGCCGCGGAGTGAGTCTGATGCCGTGTCTGCAAACGGACGGGTATGACCCAGCGCCCCTGCAATTTCCTCGATCGGGACCGTTTCAACGGTCAGCAATTGTTCCCCTGCGCTCATCTTGCCTTTTAAATTCCCACCTAGAATCCCGCTAGATATTGATGTGCAAATTGGACCGCTATCGATCCTTCCCCAACGGCCGATGCCACGCGCTTTATCGACCCGTGGCGCACATCCCCGGCCACGAAAACTCCAGGCACGCTGGTTTCGAGCAGAAATGGCGGACGCTTCTCAGTCCAGTCGCCGAGCGCCTTCCCATCCGGGCGCAAATCTGGTCCCGCAAGCACAAATCCCTTTTCATCGCGCAAAACGCTATCCGGTAGCCATCCCACGCCCGGCTCAGCACCGATAAATACGAATAAAGAGCTTGCTTGTACGCAATACTCGCCTTTCGGGCCCCGCAGACGCAAGGCCTCAAGCCGTTCTTCGCCTTCCGCAGCAATTACTTGGGTTTGCGTCTCCACCAGAATATTGGATGTGCGCTCGATCTCATCGATTAAGTATTTCGACATGGTTGCCAAAAGGCCCTTTCCACGAACCAGCATGCGAACTTTGCGAGCGAATTTGGCGAAGTGCAGGGCCGCCTGGCCGGCCGAATTTGCCCCGCCGACCACAAAAACCTCCTCGTCCTTGCAGGATGTTGCCTCAACCAGGGCTGCACCGTAATAGATCCCTCGCCCGGTCAAGCGATCAGCCCCGGGAATGTCCAACTTGCGATACTGAACCCCGGGAGCAAGCAACACGACGTGGGAGGACACCTCCCGCCCGTCGCCGAGTTGCACGAACCGGTACTGTCCGGCGATCCGCAGTCCTACCGCTCTCTGGGTAATGAACTCTGCACCGAAACGCGAGGCCTGCACGTGCGCCCGGCGTCCAAGATCGGCTCCGGTGATGCCGGCGGGGAATCCAAGGTAGTTTTCAATGCGCGAGCTGGAACCTGCCTGTCCTCCCGGCGCTTCTGGCTCGATCACCAGCGTCTTCAGCCCCTCGCTGGCGCCATACACCGCTGCTGCGAGGCCTGCAGGGCCGGCGCCTACCACAACCATGTCATAGAACTCCTGCGTGGCATGCGTCCTCAGACCCACCTTGGCCGCGACTCCATCGGGACTGGCCTGGGTCAGAACGCTGCCGTCGGCAAACAGAACTGCGGGTAGGTGGTCCATCTGAATGTGCCGCTCGTCCAGGAGCTTTTGGGCTTCGTCTGAACTCGCTGCATCGAGTGACCGGTAGGGGATGTGATTGCGCGAAAGAAAACTTCGCAGCGTATGGTCGTTCAAAGACCACCGGTTGCCGATGACGCGAAGGCCCTCGAAGGCCGGCACGTAATCAGCTTTCCAATCGTCGAGAAGGTCGTTTAAGACCGGGTAGAGCTTCTCCTCAGGAGGATCCCAGGGCTTCGTCAGGTAATAGTGGATCCGCGCCGTGTTGATCGCCTGGATTGCGGCCTCGGTATCCGCATACGCCGTGAGCAACACCCGCTTAGCCTCGGGATACAGCACTCGGGCCCGCTCCAGGAAGTCCACGCCCGTCATTCCTGGCATGCGCTGGTCGCTGAGCAGCAGGGCAACCGGCTCGCCGCGGGGCTTTAACAGGTCCAGGGTGTCGAGAGCGGCCTGTCCGCTGGCCGCCCGCAATACCCGATACTCCGCGCCGTACTGGCGCCGCAGGTCCTGAACCACAGCCTCCAGGACGCTGACGTCATCATCCACTGCCAATAAGTTCGGCCTCGCCATATCGTTCCCAGTCTACGTTGTTTTGGTGTGGCTTTAGAGGATTCCATTCCCATGAAATTCAACAGCTTGCAAGCAATATCAAAAATGGCTCGCTTAGGGTTGTTTTGGTAACAATGTCTCAAACCTTGTGCCAAATCGGTAAACAGGATGCACGAGCAACCTTGCAGGATTCTCAGTGACGATTTTTTCATTTAGGCTGTAATCTAGATTCGAGGTATTACCTAGGTGCAGGTACCTCTGAGCAAGAGGGGTGACGAAAGGCATGTGTATGCTTTTAACTGCATCTATAGGGATTTTCTCCAGAGCTTTTGTGAGGCGAAAGCTCTTCCCTGAGGAGTACCGGGGCACCGTTTGGTTGTACCGCGGCACCCGGCCCGTGAGAGAAAGGTAACCGGATTCGGCCCAACGAGCGTTTTGTTTCACCGGCGTAGAGGCGCAAAACATGAACAAAGTCATTCTCGCAGATTCACAGGCAATCTTCCGAGCCGGGACCGCGAAGGTTCTGGCAATGGATGAAGATCTGAGGATCATTGCCCAATGCACCGACCTTGATCGGATGATGCACGCGATCACAACCTTCCCCGGTTCCATCGTGGTCTTTGCCGCCTCGCTTCGACCTGACATGGCTCGGCTGCGTACGCTCCTGGAGGCTTCCAACAGCCGCGGTATTGTGATCGCAGAAAACAGCGAGACCGCCAGCAGCTATCTGCAGCAGGGATTCCGCGGCGTGGTCTTCCGCAACGTGACTGGCCAGGCACTCGTGGAGTGCGTGCGCAGGGTCGCGGCGGGCGACACGTGGGCTCCGCCGCAACTCCAGATCCCCGATTCACCGGAAGAGGATATGGTCGGCACGCGGGTTCGCGACCGCCTTACGCCCAAGGAGATGCGCATTGTCGCGCTCATCGTGCAGGGCTGCAAGAACCGCGAGATCGCACTCCGTCTCAAGACCACGGAGCAGGTGATCAAAAACTATCTCCGCTCCATTTACGACAAGACTGGTGTCAGTGATCGTCTCGAACTGGCCCTGTTTACGATCCACCATCGTGTGTTGGCGCAGGCCGCTGCGGAAGTGGGAAGCAGACTGGAAGCGGAGATGCAACAAGCCCCGGCAATGCCATCGGGGTCGCCGGCGCTCGCGCAATCGTAGATTACAGTTTAGGATCGACTCCCGGGCCGCTGATCTCTGACGTCAGCGGCCTTGTTGTTTTCATGCGGTTCGGATCGCGTTTTCCGTCTTGTCCCACGGCGCCGGCAGGTTGTATTCTCCCCTGACATGAAAGCACAGCCCACACTCACCGCATTGGTTCTGGGAGCCGCCCTCGTTGCTGCGCCCGCTCTCGCATCGAGTCAGACCCCTTCCCCAAGCCAGGATGAAGGCGTGAAACACGACCTGAAAGCCGCGGGACACGACACCAAAGACGCTGCCAAAGATGCCGGTCACGATGTAAAGAAAGGCACGGTGAAGGCTGCCCACGCGACAGAAAACGGGACCAGGACCGCCGCGCACACCACCGCGAAAGACACGAAAAAAGTAGCGGATGCCACGGCCAGGGACAGCAAGCAAGCCGCCCACGCAACCTCCAAAGACACAGAGAAAGCTGCCCACGCAACCGCCCATGGCACTAAAAAGGTGTTCGAAAAGACCAAGAACACGACCAAGGGTGCTGTAGACGGCGCCAAGGATGGCGCAGAGAAGAAGACCGACCAATAGGTCGTGAGTGAGCGCTAGTTGTCCCTTACACGAAGACAATTTCTCCAGCGCACGGCGGCATCCGGCGCAGCCGCGTTTGTTGCATCTCGCGAATCAGCCTCCGCCTTCACTGAACCGTCTGCAATGAGAGGCCGCTTTCTCACCCACGTTTCTGTCGTGCGAGTGAACCAAATTGAGGTCACGCCTACCCGCAACATCGGCGAGGACGAATCTGCCTTAAACAGCCCTGCGCATATTCGCTCACGTAGCGATGCTTTCCGCCGCGGCTGTCCCGGCGGCAAGATGACTTGGGCAATCAGTTGGCTCGCCCTCCAGGACCAGCGCAAGGAATACCAGGAGGCACGTCGACTCCTTGCCTCCTTTCACGATCGCTATGGCGACGAGGTCACCTTCATCCCCGGCGGCTACTTCGCGCCGATGTACGACACGCGCGAACACATCCGCCAGACCATCCACCAGGCCCTCAGCAAAATAAGCGCCATGGTGGGCAGCCAGTATCGTCCCAAATGCCTCGTCGCGGGATTCATGGATGCGGAAAACCAGCGTCTCCTCGCGGATGATGAAGGGATCCACATCTGCCAGGGCCAGATTTGGAGCCAGCACGGCATCGACAATGGCGACGGCGATGGCGGCATTTGCTATCCCTACTATCCCAGCCGCGAACACTACCTTAAGCCCGCCCAGGGGAAAGCCGACTTCATCGATTGCGTCTGTCTCGATGGCTGGACGTGTGATTTTTTCACGGCGCGCCGCGACGGCTTTCGTGGAGGCTTCAACAGCCGCCTCGGCGTTGGTCCCATTGAGTCTGTCGGCAACCTCGGACGCGATCGTGGCCGGAAGGAGATGATGGACACCACCGCCATGCATTTCGATCGCGGCCATTCTCTGAACGGTTTCGGTTGGGTCACCGGGATATGGGAGACCTCCTTAGGCCACGATGATGACCTGACCTGGTGGCTGCAGGCAGTGCACGATCGCTGGCCTGACACCACGGTCCTCACTGAAGGCGACTTCGGCCTTGAATGGCGCAATCACCACTCATCGAACGATGGCCTCAATTATCGCTTCGATGCGCGCGGCACCGGCGCGCCGGGCTCCGAAGAGAATCTCGAGATTCAGTGGTTCATGAATCGCGAGTTCCGTCTAGCGCTTCTTTGCGACTGGAAGAGACAGAGTCCGTGGATGGCAATTGACTTCACCCGCTACGATCTCCCCGCCACTGAGCCCACCGGCTTGCAACGGGAGTGGAGCCTGATGAACGTGCTCAACCAGAAACAAACCCGGCCGCAAGACACCCCCAGGCGTCTCAGTGAGTTGAGCGTCGAAGATCAGCACCGCATCTTTACCAGGTACCCGGAACTCAAATCGCTCGCCTGAGTTGCGTCAGACCTTCAGCAGAAAATCAAATGCCTGCTTCACGGCTCCCGCCTCGTCGCCGTTCGCCGTGCCATCCTGCTCAATGAAAATCTCCTTCACTCCCGCCCTGTTTAGCGCGCCAATCATCTTTTTCCAGTCCGTCTTCCCATGGCCGAACGGCGCATACGGCGGAAAATGAGTCGTAACGTTCGGCGTGAATGGCGTGACCCATTCCTTCACATGCGCCAACTCAAATCGATGCGGATACTTTTCAAGGTAGGGATAAGGATCTCCCCCGCCGGCAATGAAATTCCCAGTGTCGAATTCCATGCCCACTACTTTGGGATCGGTAAGCCGCAACACCTCGTCGAATGCCACAGCATCGCCGTACTTCTGCGCTTCAATGTTGTGGTTGTGATAGGCAAACCGCATCCCCGCATCGCGCACCCGGGCGCCGATTACGTTGAACCGTTCCGCACTCCAGCGCCAGTCTTCCAGCTCGATATGTTCGAACGGATTGCCTGATCCCGTTTTGCCTGGCTTGATCGACGGAACAGCCGCAATCATGTAAGGCATCCCGACTTCGTGGCAGAAATCGATCGTCCGTCCGATTTCGTCATCCGGCATGCTCGCCAACAGGCAATGTGCGCCGCTGGCCCTGAGCCCGGCGCCCGCTAGACTCGCCCGAACCTCCTTCGCTGAGCGCTTGTAAAATCCCGCGAATTCAACATTCTGGATTCCGATATCCGCAATCCTGCGCAGCGTTCCGTCGAAATCTTTCGCCAGCATTGCGCGAAAAACATAAAGCTGGACGCCCAGCCGGTTCGGCTCCACTCCCATTAAGAATCGAGACGATGCTATGGCCAGTGCTCCCATTGTGCCCTTCGTGAGAAATTCGCGTCGCGAAATCAAGTGTCTTCCTCCCACGCCGGAATCATATCTGAGCAGGCTCGCTGGAATGCTGCCGGTCACATTGCCGATCCCCGGCCGCGGGTATACTGCGCCCCATGGATCCCATGTCCGTTCCAACCGTGTTTTCGAATGCAGCGGTTCTGACCATCCTTATCGCCTTCGCCGGCTATCTGATCACGATACTCGGCGCACGCATGATGGCCCGTCACCGCGACAAGCTCGACCTCGTCAACAGGCGTCTCAATGATTTCTATGGTCCGCTCTACGTCGCATCTGAAGCCGGCAACATCGCATACCGGTCGCTTCTCAATCGCCAGGGCAAGGAAAAGAGCGAACCCATTCTCGATTCCGAGATGAAGGAATGGATGCTGTGGATGACCACGATCTTCATGCCGTTAAATGATATTCGCGAGAAGATCATTATCGAGAAAGCGTACCTGATCATCGAGGAGCAGATGCCGCAGTGCCTGCTCGACTTCGTCACTCACGTCGTTGGATATAAGGCGGTGCTGGCCAAGTGGGCTGAGGGAGACTTCAGCGAGCGCCGCTCCACGATCGGCTGGCCGCCCGAGTTCGATATTTACGTCAAGAAGTCCTATGCCGGCCTCAAGGCCGAGCAAACACGCCTGCTCCACGGCGCGACGTGGCGGCTTTGGAATAAGCTCTTCACAGGGAACAACTCACATTGAGGTGCTGATCGCGGCAATCGGCTTCGCGACGGTGTCGCCGGTGGCACTGGAGAGTTCTCCTCGCCGAGTCCAGAAATACACAGCCGTTGCTCCAACCGTGAGCACCAGTCCACATCCAAACTCAGTGGTGAAATACAACGCCCGTCCTGCCGGAGCAGTCATGCGGTCGAGAATTGCCTGGATGAAGAGATTATGGCTTGCGTGCAGCATTGCGCATGGCCACAGGCTGCCTGACTTCAGCCGCACCCATCCCAGGATGAAAGCGTCTGCAATCACCATCAACGTGAAGCAGGTGAGCGCATACCGCGGGTTGGTCCCCGCGTTGTAATCCGCCCACAGCAGCCCGGGATAGTGCCATGCCGCCCAGATCGCGCCGCTCACAATGCAGCCAAACGTGAACCCGAACTGGCCTGCCAGACGCGGTAACAGAAACCCACGCCATCCGATTTCCTCTCCCAATGCATTGGCCAGGCTCCCGATGACTCCCAGCGTCGCCAATATGGGAATCATCAGTCCGAAAGCTGCGACATGCGGAGAAGACGACAAACCGAGCGAATCTGCAGCTTCCTTCTCGAAGGCAGCAAGCGCGAATGATCCCCGCACCAAGATCCACACCGCGAGATAGACCGGGATCGCGTAAAGCAGCGGCACAGAATAGCCCAGGACTTCATAGCGAAGCGGCCGCCAACTCCAGCCCAGCGTTCGCGTCTCAATCCGGAACAGCGCGCAGGTGGCGAACGCCGCAGCCGCCGGACACCACATGACCAACCGCACCACCAGTCCGCTTCCGGCCCCGATGTGATGCGAGTGAATCATCAAAAAGTAGGGAAGGGAACTGAAAAGAAACACCAGGAAGATGAAGGTGGAAATCTGTTTCGCGAGCGGCTTCATCCCGCCATCCTACGGCATGATGGCCGGATCGGGGGAGGGCCACGTAGACCATTGGACCATGCGCTTGAAACTCCGAAACGTAATTCTTTGGTCTCTGAAATGTCACCAGATTGTCTCCACCCTGGCTTGATTTGAACGTGAAAAAAGATAAGGGCCGGAATCTCTCCGGCCCTCTGATCCCTAGTCATTG
>Ga0335073_10003468_pt1 | contig 21976 bp, 18 predicted proteins | sample Lox_Sample_22_FD_207093 | JGI IMG/M metagenome (GOLD analysis project Ga0335073, IMG submission 207093) | Soil microbial communities from Loxahatchee National Wildlife Refuge, Florida, United States - Lox_Sample_2.2 | ecosystem: Environmental > Terrestrial > Soil > Wetlands | place: USA...
ACCGCCACGTCCACCACCGGCGGGTTGTCCAGCCGCCAGTTCGCGTGGGCCATCTCCTCCGCGCCCATGCCGACGCCCTGGTCGGTGATCTCCAGCAGCACCCCGCCGCTGCTCAGCAGGTGCCCCGCGATCGTCACGGGCGTCTCCGCCGCCGAGAACGAGGTGGCGTTCTCGACCAGCTCGGCGGTCAGGTGGACCACGTCGCTGACCGCCTGGCCGCGCACCGAGATCCCGGGCTGGACGTTGAGCGTCACGCGCTCGTACTGCTCGATCTCCGACAGCGCCGCGCGGAGCACGTCGACCAGCGCCACCGGCTGGTTCCAGCGGCGGCTCTCGTCGTGGCCCGCGAGCACCAGCAGGTTCTCCGAGTTGCGGCGCATGCGGGTGGCCAGGTGGTCCATCTGGAACAGGCTGGCCAGGCGCTCGGGGTCCTGCTCGCCCTGCTCCAGGTCGTCGATCAGGCGGATCTGCCGCTCCACCAGGGACTGGCTGCGCCGGGAGAGGTTCACGAACATCGCGTTGACGTTGCCGCGCAGCGCCGCCTCGTTGGCCGCCAGCCGCAGTGCCTCCCTGTGCACCTGGTCGAAGGCCCGCGCGACCTCACCGATCTCGTCCGAGGAATCCACGTCGATGGGCTCGACCTCGAGCGAGACGCCCTCGCCGTCGGACTCGCTCATCCGGCGCACGGTCTCGGGCAGCCGCAGCCCCGCCACCTCGAGCGCCCCGGTGCGGAGCTTGCGCAGCGGCCGCACCATGGACCGGGCCACCACGATGGTGATCATGAGGACGACGATCAGGACGGCCAGCACCAGGATCCCGGTTTCCACCGCGGTCCGCGTGGCGCTGGAGTGCAGCACCCGGCTGCGCGCGATGATCTGCCTGACCAGGCCCTGCTCCACCGTGCGGATGGCCTGGACGGTGGCCGACATGTCGGTGTTCCACGCGGTCGCCGTGTTGCTGAAATGCGCCGGCGCCGTCGGCAGCGTCACGCTCAGGGTGGTGCCGTTCCCGCTGCCCGCTATGGCCTGCTGTTCCATCGCGCTGGCGTCGTCAACCGCGGCGCCGGCCACCGTGTCCTGGTAGCTCTGGGCCTCGCCGATGGTCGCGGCGCTCTGGAACTCGGCGAGCTCGGCCGCCTGCGAGGCGGCCGCGTTGGCCAGCGCCTGTGCCGCACCGGGCTCGAAATGGGTCGCCACCAGGGCCGAGTAAAGGATCGCGCGCTGCTGGGCGGCCTGGTCCTCGTCGCGCTCGAGCGCGCCGAGCGCGCGGACGTCGTTCGCCAGCGTGCTGTCGCTGCTGCCCTGCGCGATCTGGTCGTTGAGCGTGAACAGGTCCGCGATCGCGTTGGAGTAGTCGGTGATGACCGACAGCGGGGGCGCCTTGGTGTCTTCGGCCGCCGCCCGGTAGTGGGACAGGTCGCTGATCCGGTCGAGGACGGCGGACAGGTCGTCCTGGACCTGCGTTGGATATGACGAGCCGATGCCGCCTGCATCGCTGACGACCTGCTGGGCGGCGGCATTGGTGATCGCGAACTGCGCGTTGATGCCCGGCGGCATCGGGCCGTGCGGCCGGCCCGCGGCGATGTAGCCGGCCAGGGCGTTGCTCTCGTCCTCCATCGCGTTCGCGAGCTGCGTGACCGAGCTGCCCAGGTTCGCCAGCGTCTCGATCTGCTGGTCGGTGCCGGCGCTGTGGACCGCCTCGTCGATGCGCAGACCGCCGAAATACATGGCCGTGACCGTGGGGATCGCGATGAGGGCGATGAGCCGCCAGCTCACCCGCCAGTTCCGCAGCGCGAACCGGGATCCCTTCCGGCTGGCCGGCCGCTGCTCGGCTTCTTTCTGGCTCTCCGGCACTTCGGCGGCGGCCGGGGCTGGTCCTGGTCCCTGATCCGCGGCCTGAGCCTGACCAGCGCCGGACTGGTCAGTCATCGGTCGGTTGCGCACTGCGCCCTCACCCCAAGCGGGTCGGAAGCCTTCGGATTGCATGCTGGCAGGCCAGCCAAGGAGCCGGATGGCATCCGTCCCCCTTCCCAGTGGCGATACCTACAGCACAGGAGAGCTAAGGGCAACCCTAGCCGCACAAAACGGGTAAGGACATGTAATCATTGACGACCCAGTTTCGTTCGACAATCCGCTACATCAGGCTGACCGGCGCGCCTCCGTGCCGGCCGCCCCCTACCTGCGACAACACGGACGGGCCTGGTGGGGCGGGTGGGGCTCGAACCCACGACCGGCGGATTATGAGTCCGCTGCTCTGACCGGCTGAGCTACCGCCCCTCTTGCGGCCCGCTGACCATTACAGCAGACCTTGTAGGTGGCCGGGACATAACCAGCGCCCCCCGCGCCGCCGCCCCGGCCGAAGGCGCGACCCCGGCCCATTCTCGCCGGGCACCAGCCCGCCCGCGCGACCGACCGCGGTCGCCGTCGGCGGCGATCGGCCGTATCCTGTATACAACCGCGCCAGGCCGGTCACCTCAGCCCCCGATGATCGACTTGACCTGGAACGGGCGCTTGAGCTGCCCGTATTTGAGCATCAGGTCGGCCACCCGCTGCAGCTGCACCGGGTCGGCGTCGGTGGGGAAGAAGCCGCTGGCCATGACGGCGGTGACCTGTGGGCTCAGGTGCAGCGCGGCCGAGAGAACCCGCTGCAGCACGCCGACATTAGTGGCGGCGAGCTCGTTGGCGTGCTCGACGACCTTCGCGAACGTGGCCGCGGTGTTGGGATACCTCGCCGCCCACGAGGCGAGGACACCGTATCCGTTGATCGGGAAATTCTGGTTGGCCCCGGAGTCGATGTCGGCCAGCTCCTCCTCGCCGAACTGCTGCTCGGCCTCGGTGACGTACGGCTCGATCTCGTAGATCGCGTCCACCTTCCCGGCGGCCAGCAAGGCCGGCATCGCCGGGAACGGCAAGACCACGAGATGTACCTGACGGGGGCTGATGTTGTACGAGGACAAAAGGTTGTCCAGGAGGTCGCTGGTCACGCTGGCCGGCGCGTTGACCGCGATCGTCTTGCCCTTCAGGCCCGCCACGGAGGTGGCGTCGCCGTGGCTGCGCACCATCAGCATCTGCACGGCCGGGCCGAGCGAGTATCCGGCGGCCAGGATGCGCATCTTGGCCTGCCCGAAGGCGTCCGCGGCGATATAGGAGGTGTACTGGCCGGACGCGACGTCGACCTTGCCGGCCAGCATCTGCGGGAGCACGCCGGTGGAGCTGATCACCGGCACGATCTTCACATGCAGGCCGGCCCTGGCGAACAGGCCGTCCCTTTGCGCTATGAACAGGCCGGCCGCGCCTTCGCCGGGGACCGCGTCAACCACCAGGTTCGTCTTCTCCGGGCGCCCTGTACCCGGCGTGGTTAACGCGTTCGAGGGGGCGCAGGCCGCGGCGAGCAGCGCCACGCCCAGTCCGGCCGCGGCGACAGCGGTTATCCGACGTGCGCAGGTGAACCTCATTATCGGTAGAACTCCTTAGGTTGCTGGGATACGGCATCCCCCCCTTGGTGTCGATGCAGGCCGGCTCAGGACGCGAGGTTCATGCTCGCGGAGCTGAACGAGGTGCCGCTGATCTTGTCGAAGCCCGGCGGGACGTTGGTCAGCACGTTGAGCGCTGGGTTGGAGAACGAGACGTTGGTCAGGCTGGCGATCGTGTTCTTGTGCAGCCACGCCTCCTTGGCCGCGAGGGTGCTCGACATGCCCGCGCCCTTGAGCAGGGCAATCGCCACGTCGATGGCGTAGTCCCCGCTGACGTCGAGGGTGTCAGGCGCGTGGCCGACGCTGGCCTGCATGGCCTTGATGTAGCCCGATATGGCCGCCGTGCTCTGGCTGCCGATGTCGCCGGGCACAAGCGGTGTGCCCGGGATCGTGTACAGGTTGGTCGCCGGCTCGAACGTGCTGATCCCCTTGAGGAACCCGTAGCTCGCGTCGGCCCCGGTCAGCACCAGTGGCACGCTGGGCTTCAACTCGTCGTAGGCCTTGACCACGGCGGCGCCAGCGCTGCCCAGCGCGGCCGCGTAGATCATCGGCACGTGGCTGCTCACCAGCTTCTCGATCGCCACCGTGTCGTCCGGCGCGGTCGGCGACACGAACTGGACGTTGAGCTTCACCGATCCTTCGGCGGCCGTGATGAACTTGATCTGCGACTCACCGACGGCGTCGTCGGTGGCCACGATCCCCACGGTCGAGAAGTGGCTTTCCCTGGCCACCTGGTCGACCATGTCGTCCACCGTGGCCCCCGCGGGGGCCACCTGGAACGCGTTCGACGACCTGACCGGGTTGAGCAGGTTCGTCGAGGCCAGGAACAGGGAGTTGGTGAGGCTCGGCAGCGCCGCCTTGATGTTGGCGATGACCGAGACCGCGAGCACGACCGGGCTGCCCGCGAACTTCGAGGCGCACTGGGCGGCACCGCTGACAGTGCTCTGGGTGTCGCACTCGTCCAGCTTCAGCGGCCGCCCGCCGATCCCCCCGGCCTTGTTGAGGGCCTCGATCGCGGGCTGCATGCCTGCCACCTGGCTGGTCCCGAAGAACGCGTCGCTGCCGGTGAAGTCGCCGATCACCGGTAGCGATACCGGGTTGCCGCTCGCGCCGGCGGCCTTCGACGCCGCCGCGGCCGGCTTGCTGGACGTACCCGAACTGCCGCAGGCAGACGCCAGCAACGCGACGGCCGCCGCGATGCCGACGACTTTCGCCGTATTCCCGATGCCTGCCGATGCGCGCAACCAATACATTTATTCCTCCGCTATTTAACCGTTGTGTGGTCATTCATTGCGGGCATCGCCGGGCGGCGATCCTGGCCCGGGGATGCCGATATCCGGCCCATGCGGATCTCGAGTCGCCGGCCGGTCAGGCCGTCCAGCATGGCCGTGGAGTGCTCTGCCAGGATCAGCGTGACCTGGCTCCGGATACTGCTCAGCGCCTCGATCAGCTGCGTGACGACCGGGGCGGCGAGCCCGAGCGACGGCTCGTCGAGCAGCAGCAGCCTGGGACCGCACATCAGCGCCCGGCCGATCGCCAGCATCTGCTGCTCACCGCCGGACAGCTCGCCGCCCCGCACCCGGCGCCGGTCCGCGAGCCGCGGGAACAGCGTGTATATGGTGTCCAGCCGCTCGTGGTGCCGGCGGTCCGCGGTGATCCGGCGCCGGCCGAGCAGCGTGATGTCCAGGTTCCCCTGGACCGTGAGATCCCGGATGATCTGCCGGCCCTCGGGCACCAGGGCGATCCCCCGCGCCACGCGCTGGGCGGCGCCTCTCCGCTCGACGGCCTCTCCGGCGAATGTGATGCTCCCCCGCTGTGTGGGCAGGGCCCCGGCGATGACCTTGAGAAGAGTGGACTTGCCGGCCCCGTTGGGGCCGACGACGCCGACGCCCTCGCCGGCCCGGACGGCGAACGTGGCGCCGTGTACCACCGTCAGCCCGCCGTAGCCGGCGCTGACGTCCCGCAGGGACAGGTCAGACATCGCTGCCGCCCCCCGGACCCAGCGCCGCCTCGACCGGCCCGGCGGCCGAGCCCGCCCGCCGACGCAGGCCGGCCACGTCGCCCGCGTAGGCGACCCGGCCCAGGTCGAGCAGGTAACCGAAATCGGCGACGTTGGCGACGAAGTCGAGGTTGTGGTCGACGATCAGCACCGCGGTTCCGGAGGATCGCAGGCCGCCGATCAGCTCCGTCAGCAGGGACAGCTCGTCGAGCGTCAGGCCGGCGCCCGGCTCGTCCATCAGCAGCAGCCGCGGGCGCAGGGCCAGCGCCCGGGCAACCTCGACGAGCTTGCGCTGTCCCCCGCCGATCTCCGCCATCGGGCGCCGGGCGATGTGCTCCAGACCCGTCGCCGCCAGCGCCGCCCGGCAGCGCCCGGGCAGGTCCCGGCCGGGGCGCCGGGCCGGCCCGCCGAGCAAGGCCAGGTTGTGCACGGCCTCGGCCCCGGCCCGCACGTTCTCCTCCACGGTGAGATCGGGCGCGACGCGGGCGGTCTGGAAGGTCCGGACGATGCCGAGCCTCGCCCGCTGGATGGGATCGGCGGCGGCCAGCTCGTGGCCGCCGAAGGTCACCGTCCCGCCCGACGGCCGCTCCACCCCCGAGATCACGTTGAGCACCGTGCTCTTGCCAGCCCCGTTGCCGCCGACGAGCGCGGTCACCGCGCCCGGCGCCGCCTCCAGGCTGACGTCGGACACGGCCCGGACGCCGCCGAACGCCTTCGAGACCCCGGCGACCCTCAGGCCGTCACCCCGGCGCATCTCACTGCCCGGCACCCGGCCGCCGGCCGCATGGTCACCGGCCGCCGGGTCACCGGGGAGCGCCGCGCCGGCCGGGTCACCGGGGACCGCGGGCGCAGGGAGGCGGGCGGGCCGGGAGAGCAGGCGCCGGCCCGGCCTCGATGACCGCGCCGTGGCCAGCGCACCCGCGATTCCTCCCGGCGAGTACGCGACGACCACGAAGAAGATCAGGCCATATACCAGCAGCTCGACGTCGCCGAGCCCGCTCGTCGCGGTGGACAGCCAGGTGAGCAGGCTCGCGCCGAGGACGGGCCCGGCCGGCGAGCCGATCCCGCCGACGATCGCGAACCCCAGCAACTGCACGGACTGGACGATGCCGGCGTCCTGCGGCACGATCACGCCCTGCCAGCGGGCCAGCAGTACCCCGGACAGCGCCGCGAGGGCGGCGCTCACCGTGAACAGCACCCGCCGGACCCCGGCCACGTCGACGCCGTGGACGCTCGCGGCGAGCGGGTCCTCCCGGACCAGGGCCAGCACGCGCCCGCGCCAGTCGTGCACGAGCCGCTGGCTGAGGACGATCGCGACGATGCTGATCACCACGATCGTCACGTACCACCCCAGGTTGGAGCCCACGGTGACGATCCCGAGCGGCAGGGTCCGCGTGGTAGTCAGGCCGGAGTCGCCGTCGGTGACCCCGGGAAACGCCTCGAGCACCCCGTCCAGCGCGGCGGAGACCCCCAGCATCGCCACCGCGAAGTAGAAGCCGGGCAGCCTGGCGAAGATGCCCCCGGCGAGCCAGGCGACGAGCGCGACGGCCACGATGCTAGCCATCGCCGCCAGCGTGTAGGGGATGGCGAACCGGGTGTTGCCCAGTACCGCGGCATAGGCGGCGAGGCCGAGGAAGGCCGCCCCGCCGAGGTTGACCATCCGGCCGAAGCCGACCAGGACGTTGACGGCGAGAGCGGCCAGACCGAAGATGCCGGCCAGCACCGCGGTGCTCACCGACCACGAGGGGATGCCGAAGTACGGCGACGCGACGAGGACGACGATGGCTGCCACGACCCAGCCCCGGCGCGCCGTGATCCGCTCCGGCAGGCCGGCCCGGGCCAGAACCTCCCTCACGCCCGGATCACCCCCCCGAAGCGGACCCGGCGCCCGAGCAGCGCCACGGCCACGACGATCAGCACCCCCAGCACCAGGGGCTGCGCCAGCAGCTGGTTGACGTACGTGCCGAGGAACGACTCGGCCAGGCCGACCAGCAGGCCGGCCAGGCAGGCCCCGAGCGGGCTGCGCATCGCGGCCAGGGCCGCCGCGACGTATCCGAGCAGGGTCAGGGACAGGCCCGCGTTGTAGGTCACCGAGCTCATCGGGACCAGCAGGATCGCCGCCAGCCCGCCAAGGAAGCCCGCCGCGCCGTAGGCGATGCCGCGCATGAGCGAGACGTTGATCCCGAGCAGGGACGACACCGCGGGGTTCTCGGCGCAGGCCGACATGCCCTGTCCGAGGACGGTCCGGTGCAGGAACCATGACGTGAGCGACCCGGCCGCGAGGAGCACCACGATCAGCACCAGCCCGTCGTACGTGGCCACCGCGCCGCCGGCGATCACGGTCCCGCTGCCCACCGGCGAGTTGAACGAGAACTGGTTGGGGCCGACGGCCCAGTTGGCCACCCCCTCGACGCACAGGGCGACGGCCACGACCAGAATGATCAGCCGCTCGGACGGCCAGGCCAGCCGCGGCCGGAGGATCAGCCGTTCCAGGCCCGCGCCGAAGAGGGTCGCGGCGGCGATGCCGCAGGCCGCCGCGGCCAGCACGGGCACACCGTGGGTGGCAAGCTCCGCCGCGATCAGCCCGGCGATCGTGTACGCCTCGCCCTGGGCCAGGTTGACCACCCGGGAACTGCGATAGCACAGCACGATGCCCAGGCCGATGAGCCCGTAGCTGGCCCCGTTGACCAGCCCCGAGTAGATCGTCTGAATCAGTAACGCCATGCCGGCGGCCGGTCCGCGTCGGCCGTGAGCCGCGGGCTCACGGTGAGGTCTCCTCGAGGAACCACTCGGTCGGCACGACGTGGCCGAGGCCGAGCGCCTCGCACTTGGCCAGCACGTAGGCGCCGACCGCCGCAAACTGCAGCCCCATGCCCGTGTTGTTGGCGAAGATCGTGATCTGGTCCTCGCGGGCGCGCCCGGCCGCCTTGCCCAGCAGCAGCGAGCCGAGATCGGCGACGTCTTCGAAGCTCTTCAGGCCGCGCCGAACCGGGCCCATGATGTCGACCTGGTTGTCGTGCTCCACCTGCTCGCGGGACAGGACCGTGATCACATCGGCGCGGTCGAAGGTCGTGTCGTCGAGTTCCCGGCGCATGGCCGTGCCGTCCGGGCTGGTGATGCACGTGACGTGCGTCCCCGGGGCCACCCAGGAGCCGTCGAAGCACGGGTCGAAGCCGGCGGTGGCGCACACCACGACCTGGCAGTCCGCCACGGCGGCGCGCGGCTCGTCCACGGCGACGATCCGCTTGCCGGTCCGCTCGGACCAGGTCCGGGCGAATGACTCCCGGTGATCTCGGGTGGGGCTGAACACGCGCACCTCGTCGATCATGGGCCGGACCCGGAGCAGGTACTCCAGGTGAGCCTGGGCCTGCCAGCCGGAGCCGAACAGGCCCGCCAGCCGCACGTCCGGGTTGGCGAGCTCGCGGATGCCGAGCGCGGTGGTGGCGCCGACCCGCATCTTCTGGATATAGCTGTCGTGAATGATCGCGACCGGCTCCAGGCGCCGCATCGAATACAGCGTGATCAGGCCGCAGTAGGTGCCGCCGGTCGCGACCGGCAGCAGCCGCCGGCGGCGGACGCCGCCGGGGAGGATCTCGACGCCGGCCATGTCCGAGGTGATGCGCAGGGCCCAGACCCCGCTTGTCGCGGTGCCGCCCTCCTGGGACTTGAAGCGGAACCGGAAACCGGGGTTGTCCGGGTCCTCGGCCGGGAAATACGTGTGGTTGCGCGGGCGGTTGGCGCCCTGGCCGAGGGCAAGCTCCCGGTAGGCCGTCTCCAGCGCCGCCATGCACTCCTCGGCGTCGAGCACCCGCTCGACGTCGGCGTTACTCAGGATCCGCATCGTGTCCGTTCCTCGTCAGGCAGTGCGCGGTGTCCCCGTCGACCTCGAAGGTGTCGGCAAGGACGGCGCTGGACCCGTCCGGCAGGTCAAGCTCCAGCCGCAACGCGACCACCGAGGCGTCGCCCAGCGGCTCGCCGAGGTCGGCGGCCGAGCGGTAGCCCCCGTCGGTCTCGAGATCGGCGTGATCGATCACGTCGACCCGCCATCCCAGCCCGGTCGGCGCCAGCGGGCCGGCCACCGCGGCCCGCACCCGCTCGCCGGTGACGCCGCTGCCGAGCGCCGACACCGCGGCCCGGTAGGCCTCGGCCATCGGGCCGGCCCACGCGGTGCCGGACTTCGAAACGACCCGGGCCGCGCTGGTCCAGTAGCCGCGGTACTCCGAGACGACCTCGACGGTGTCCGCCTCCGGCGTCGACGGATGGCAGTAGACGCTGACGTCCTCCGCCCCGCCGAGGCGGGCGGTCAGTTCGGCCCGGCCGGCCCGCTGGGGGTTGCGCGGCGGCCCGTCCAGCGCGCTGATCACCGCCCGCCCGGTCAGCCCGGCAGCCGTGCGCAGCAGTTCGGCCTCCGGGGCCGAGGGCGAGCGCCGTCGCCGTCGCACCAGGTCGCCGAGGTCGCGGATGTCCCGGCCGGGCAGCGCGGCCTGCAGATCCTCGACGATCTGCGCCGGCCACCAGTCCATTTCGACCAGTCCGATGCTCCCGGGGCCGAGTTCGCCGACGTAATGGCCGGCGAGATCGGCCAGATTCGGGCCGCTGCGCAGGTCCTCCAGGCTCGACGTGGCCCTCATCCAGGGATGCACCCTTCGCGAGATCTTGCTGAGCAGGGCCGGGCCGCCATCGGCGGGCACCGCGAGCAGCGCCTCATTCCAATATACGCATATATTTGTAAGAAAACTGATATCACCTGAGTGATACACATCTGCGTATATTAATGCCGCGGCCAGCCCCTGTCCCCGCAAATGGCTCTGGAGTTCCCCGACTCGCCGTTCCAGCTCCCCTGGCGGAATCTCCGCGGGGTCGAGCATCACCAGGCCTCGCTTCACGCTGCGTCCTTCCTTGCTCGCTCGCGGATCGGGCTGCGGCCTAGACCGGGGCCGTGAAGAGCTTGCGCTCCGTGGTCAGCAGCGGCTGGTAGCCGCCGCGGGTGACGACCACCGGATCGCCCAGCACGTGGTAGCCGGCCAGCGGGGTGAACGTGTTGGGGTGAACGATGATCACGGCGTTCTCCTCCAGGACCGTGTCGTCGCTTTCCAGCAGGGCGGGGATCTCGTCCGGGTGCAGGCCGTGCCCGTGACCGCGCACGCGGGTATACCGGCTGGTCGTGTACTCTCCGTAGCCGTTCCTGCGGAACACGTCGTTCTCGGCCCGCGCCACGTCTCCCGCGGTGACCCCGGCGCGGACCGCGTCCAGGCCCGCCTGCACGGCCTCGTTGAACAGCTCGAACGACCGGCGCTGCCCCTCGCTCGGTTCACCGAGCACGGCGCTGCGGCAGATCTGCGCGTAGTAGCCGTCCAACTGCGGCGTCAGCTCGGTACGGACCATGTCTCCCGGCCGCAGCTGCCGTGGCCCCGGCGGGGTCATGCCCCTCACCTCGCCACCGCCGGACGCGAACAGCATGAAGTTGTCCTGTGCGCCCAGCCGCTTGAGCTCGGCCTCGCACTCGGCCACGACCTCGTACTCCCGGACGCCCGGGCGCAGCGCCGCCACGAACGCCTCCCAGCCCGCCGAGCACACGACCCCGGCCCGGCGGATCTGCTCCAGCTCCCACGCGCTCTTGACCAGCCGCACCATGTCCATGAGCCGCGTGGCGGAGACCAGCTCGGCCCGCCCCAGGTCCCGGCGCAGCGAGCCGAGAATGGCCCTCGGCATCAGCTCCAGCTGGGTAACGCCGACCCGGCCCCCGCCCGGGAGATCCGCGCGGATCCGCGCCGCGACGTCCCGCACGTCGGGGAACGCCACGACGCGGACGTCCGGCACCCAGCCGGCCTGCCGCACCGCCTGCTCGTCGGCGACGTTGCCGACGAACGCGGCCGCCCGGCCGCGGGCGGGCAGGTAGGCGAGCGCGAACGCGCCGCGCAACGCGGCCCCGGTCAGGTAGCGGACGTTCTCCCGGCGCCAGCCGGGCGCGTACGCCAGGACCGCGTCGAGCTGCGCCTGCTCCATCGCGTCCCGGATGCGCTGGACCCGCGCGCCGACGTCCTCGCTCATGATTCTCCTTCCCGGCCGGCCCCGCCGTGGCCCGCGCCGCGGCCGCCGTCCGCCTCACCGGCAAGCTGGCCGGCCATCGGGATGAGGCCACCGGCGCGGAGCATGCTCATCAGGAACGGGTCGATGCGCTCTCCCTCGAACCGGGCACCCGACCGTTCGTCGAGCAGGATGCCGGTCGCCAGGTCCACGTCGAGGACGTCGCCGTCCTCGACCCCGGCCGTGACGCCCGGGCACTGCAACAGCGGCAGGCCGATCTCGAAGCAGTTGCGGTAAAACAGGCGCGCGGCGCTCTCCACCACCACGGCGCCGATCCCCGTCGCCTGCAGCGCCTTGGGCGCCACGGCCCGGCCCGACGACTGACCGAAGTGCCGGCCGGCCACGAGGATGTCGCCGGGTCGCACGTCTCTCGCGAAGGCCGGGTTCAGGTTCTCCAGCACGTGCTTGCGCATCTCCTGCATGGAGCCGATGGCCCGGTCGGAGCGCACGATCTGGTCGGTGGGTATGTTGTCGCCGAACTTCCAGCAGCGGCCTCGCGCGCGCATCGTCAGCTCACCCCGGCCAGGAACTCTCGCGGGTCGGTCAGCTTTCCGCGCACCGCCGAGGCCGCCACCGTGTAGGCGGACGCCAGGTACATCCGGGCGTCGGGGCTGCCGTTGCGGCCGGGGAAGTTGCGGGCCTGGGTGGACACCATCGCCTCGGTGGCGGCCATCGCGCCCATGTTGATGGCCTGGTTGGAGCCGGTACTGGGCGGGAACCAGGTGCACCCGGCCCGGAACAGCTCCTCGACCAGGCCTTCGCGGCAGGCCTGCGCGAACGCCTGGCGGCTCGACGGCACGAGGTTGAACTTCACGCCGTCGGCGACCCGGCGGCCGCGCAGGATCTTGGCGGCCTGCCGGATGTCCTCCAGGCGCCCGCCGCCGTGCCCGCCCAGCTCGGCCCACTGGATGTCGCGTCCGGCCAGGGCGGCGACCGGGGTCACGTTGCCGACCGTCGGCGAGGCCGCGACCTGCGGCTCCAGGTCGCTGATGTCGTAGGACCAGGTCGCCGACGCCTCCGACGCGGAGTCCGAGCGCAGCGCCTCGAACGGTGCCGATGTGATCCGCGAGACGAAGCTGACGGTCTTGTCGTCGGGGTCGATGAACCCGCACTTGGCGCCGACGTCGATCGTGATCAGGGGGAACAGCCACCGGTCCCAGACCCCGAGCTCGTCGATGTAGGGGCCGGCGAAGTGCAGCGCCCGGTAGACCGCTCCTCCCTCGCCGATCTGCGCGGTGAGCCACAGCGCCGCGTCGCGCGGCGTCACCCCCGGCCGGTGCCGCCCGGACAGCTCGATGCGGTTGGTCTCCGGCACCCGGAACCACGCCTTGCCGAACGGCATGACCATGCCGGCGTGCGAGTTGTTGCCGAGCCCCGCGGCGAAGCAGCCGAGCGTGCCGTGGACGGGCGTGTGGCTGTCCGACCCGACGATCACCCTGCCCGGGCGCACGAACCCGCCCTGGACTCCGACGTGGTGAATGTTGCCGCTGCCGCAGTCGAACAAATGCGTGCCGTGGCGGCGCGCGAACGCGCGGTTCTCCTCAAGGACCCGGGCCTGCTCCTCGGTCGGCGGCGAGAAATGGTGGTCGAAGACCATCACCACCCGGTCGGGGTAGCGCATCGGCCGCTTCACTTCCTGCTCGAACACCTTCGACGTCAGGTATCCGCTCAGGTCGTGCAGGAGCAGGCAGTCGACGTCGGCGACCACGATCTCGCCCGGCGTGACCTCGCGCTTCCCGCTGGCCTTGGCCAGCACCTTCTCGATCAGGTTCATGACGCCCGGACCGGGACGGGGGCGAGATCGCGGGGATCGGCGATCACGCCGCGGATCGCGGTGGCCGCCGCGACCGCGGGGCTGGCGAGGTAGATCTCCGACTGGTAGCTGCCCATCCGGCCACGGAAGTTGCGGTTGGCCGTCGACAGCGTCACCTCGCCGTCTGCCATGACGCCGCCGTCGCCGGCGCACGCCCCGCAGCCCGGGTTGGTGATCAGCGCCCCGCTCTCGAGCAGCACGGAGATGAGGCCGTCGGCGATCGCCCGCTGCAGCACGTTCTTCGATGCCGGGGTCACGATCAGCCGGACCCCGGAAGCGACGTGCCGGCCGCGCAGGATCAGCGCGGCCTCGGCGAGGTCCTCGTACTTCGCGTTCGCGCACGACCCGATGAAGACCTGGTGGACCCGGGTGCCGGCCACCGCCTCGACCGGCCGGACGTTGTCGACCGTGTGCGGGCACGCGATCTGCGGGCCGAGCGCGGGCCCGTCGAGCCGCACCTCCCGCTGGTAGCTCGCACCGGCATCGGGAAACAGCTCCTCGTAGCCGCCGCGCGGCAGTCCGCGCTGGCCGAGATAGCCACGGGTGATGTCGTCGGGCGGGACGTAGGCGAACTTGGCCCCGAGCTCCATGGCCAGGTTGCAGAGCGTCATCCGCTCCGACACCGACAGCCCCTCGACGTAGCTCCCGTCGAACTCCACCGAGCAGTACGTGGCGCCATCGGCGGACAGGTCGCCGATGAGCTTCAGCATGACGTCCTTGGCGAAGACGCCCGCGCCCAGGGGACCGCCGATCGTGACCTTGATCGATTCGGGCACCCGCATCCAGAGGCAGCCGGACACCCAGGTCGCGGCGACCTCGCTGAAGCCGACCCCGGTGCCGGCCGCCCCGAGCGCCCCGTAGATCGTCGAATGGGAGTCCGTCCCTATCAGGAGCATCCCGGGACGCACATGGCCGGCCTCCATCAGCACCACGTGCGCGATGCCCGCCTCGACGTCATAGAACTTGCCGATCCCGTGCGCGGCGGCGAACTCCCGGCAGAGCTTCTGGTCTCCGGCGGTCTTGGCGCTGTAGGCCGGCGAGTTGTGGTCCATGACCATCGCGATCCGGTCCGGGTCGTACAGCCGGTCGGTTCCCAGCCGCTCCAGCATCCGGATGCACCGCCAGCTGGCGGCGTGGCTCATGATCAGGTCCGGGTAGGCGTCGACGACCTCCCCGGCGCGGACGGAAGCGACGCCAGCGGCGCGGGCCAGCAGCTTCTCCGCGAATGTCGCGGCCATCACCGGGCCCCCGCCGCCCGGATCTGCGCCGCCACGTAGGGGATCAGGCCGCCGGCCTGCAGGATCCGCAGCAGCGAATCGGGGAAGGGCGGGAACGGGAAACTCCGGCCGTTGGCCGACACGGTTCCCGCGGTCATGTCGACGATGACCTCGTCTCCGTCGGCGACGGCCCCGGCCAACTCCGGCTGGGTGATCGCCGGCAGCCCGGTGTTGATGGCGTTGCGGAAGAACGTGCGGGCGAACGACGCGGCGATCACCGCGACGATGCCCGCGCCGGCCAGGCCGGAGGCGGCCTGCTCCCTCGCGCTGCCGCAGCCGAAGTTGCGCCCGGCGACGATGACGCGGGCGGCCCGCACGCGCGCCTGGGCCTGCGGCCCGAGCGGCTCGAACACGTGCTCGGCCAGCTCCGCGGGATCGATGCTGACCAGGTACCTGCCCGGCATGATCACGTCGGTGTTGACGCCGTCGCCGAACGTGGCGCACCGTCCGCCGATCGACCCGCCTCTCCCGCCGGTCAACCCGCCTCCGCATTTAGATAGCCCTGCGAACTAACTACTGTACGAATATTTCGCAGGGTAGGCTATGCCGTCAGGAAGCCTGGGGTCAAGGGGTCGATCGGGTGGAGGCAGGCACAGCCGGCACAGACCGGGGGCCAAGAGAAATGAACGCTAACGCCGCCGGCGTCGACCGGACCGCGTCGGGCGGAGCCGGGCACAAGGGAACAGGGGCCGGCCAGCCGGGGGCAGGCCGGACCGGACATAACCGGAACGCGGGCCATGGAACCGGAGCCGGCCGGGCGGTACCCTGGGCGCGCACGGCGCACGCGGCACCGGGCACCCGGGCCCACCTGGGGGGATGAGGCGCGTTGCGCAGTTCAGCTCAGAACTCAGCTCAAAACGGTTCGGGCCGGCGGCCAGAAGGCGCGCCGCCCGCCGACACGACGGCGGAGATCGGCCGGCGCCTCATCCGGCTCGGCTCGCGCATTCACCGCCTGCAGGTGGAGCGTCTCGAGGCGCTGAGCACGCCGCTGTCGGTCCGGCAGTACCGGATCCTCGACCGCGTGGACCAGGGCATCACGTCGCTCGGCCGCCTCGCAGAGCTGGCCAGGCGCCAGCCGTCAACGGTTTCGAAGAGCGCCGACAGCCTGGTGCGCCAAGGGTTGCTCACGCGCAAGGAGGCCACCGAGGATCGCCGGGCCATGGTGCTGGCCCTCACGCCCGCGGGCGCGCGGCTGCTGGCCGAGGCCAGGGCGTCCAGCGGCGATCTGGCCGCCTGGCTGGTCGAGGCCAGCGGGATGAGGCCCGCCGAGCTTGGCTCGTTCGCCGAGGCGCTCTACGAGCAGACCGAGGAGCTCATGGACAGCCCGGGCCGGCCCGCACCGCCGGCGCAGCCGGCCGGGCCGGGCCGCGGCGGCCTCGCCGCCGCGGCGCAGGAATGAGCCGCAGGGTCACGCTGTGCCTGGCCCTGTCCCGCACCGCCGCCGTGGCCCCCCTGCTGGACGGGCAGGTCGAGGCCGAGGGGATCGAGCTGATCCCCGCCGTTGCCAGCCCCGGCGACCTGTTCTGGCGGCAGCTGCACCGCCGGGAATTCGACGCCTCGGAATTCTCCCTGTCGTCGCTGATGGTCCTGGCGGGCCGGGGCGACACGACGTGGACGGCCATCCCGGTCTTCCCGTCGCGGGGCTTCTTCCACACCCAGATCCTGGTCCGCCGCGGTGCCGGCATCGGCACGCCAGCGGACCTGCGCGGGCGGCGCGTCGGCGTTCCGGAGTATCAGCAGACGGCGGCGCTGTGGACCCGCGGGGTCCTGCAGCACGAGTTCGGCGTGCGGCCGGGCGACATGGAATGGGTCATGGGACGCGCGCCGGCCCGCAGCCACGCGCTCGCCACCGGGTTCCGGCCGCCGGCCGGCGTCCGGCTCGGCTACGTGCCCGAGGGCGAGTCGCTCGGGTCACTGGTCGCGTCCGGGCGGCTGGACGCGCTGATCGCCTACCGCACCCGGCGCTCGGGCCTGGGCCTCGGGCAGGAGCCCGCCGCCAGCGAGCACGACGACGCCGCCGGGATCGCCGGCACCGAGGTGGCCGACCTCGGCGCCGGAGGAACCCTGACCCGGCTGTTCGCCGAACCGGTGGCCGAGGGCATCAGGTACTACCGCGCGACCGGCATCTTTCCCGTCGCGCACACCGTGGTGGTGCGCGCCGCGCTGGCCGAGCGCCATCCGTGGCTGCCGGGCAGCCTGTACGAGGCGTTCCGCCGGGCCAGGGAGCTGGCCTTCCGGCGGTTGTGCGTACAGCTCGAGCCGTACGCCGCGGTCGGCGCGGTCGACCCGGACGAGATCGGCCGGGCCCAGCGCGCCGCCCCGTTCGGCATCACCGGCAATGAGGCGACCCTGCGGGCGGCCGCCCGCTACGCCCGTGAGCAGGGTCTTACCCCGGGGCCGGTCCGGCCGGACGAGCTCTTCTTCGCGGGAGCCGGAGCGTAGCGTTCACTTTCCCAGGCCCAGCTGCCTGGCGATGATCATCCGCTGCACCTCGGACGTGCCCTCTCCTATCTCAAGGACCTTGGCGTCGCGGTAGAACCTCGCCACGGGGAACTCGTTCATGAACCCGTACCCGCCGAAGATCTGAGTCGCGTCGCGCGAATTGTCCATCGCGGCGTTGGACGCGGTGAGCTTGGCGATCGCCGCCTCCTTCTTGAACGGCTCCCCCGCCTGCAGCCGGGCGGCCGCGTCGTACCAGGCGATCCTGGCCACCTGGGCCCTGGCCTCCATGTCGGCCAGCTTGAACTGGATGTCCTGGTAGTGGCCGAGCCGGTGCCCGAACGCCGACCGCTCGCCGACGTAGCGCAGGCACTCGTCGACGCACCCCTGGGCCAGCCCCGCGGCCAGGGCCGCGATCGCCACCCGTCCCTCGTCCAGGGTCTGCAGGAACTGGGCGTAGCCGCGGCCGCGCTCGCCGAGGAGGTTGGCCTCCGGCACCCGGCACGAATCGAACGCGAGCTCCCTGGTGTCCGAGGCGCACCAGCCGACCTTGGAGTACTCCGGGCCGACCGTGAAGCCCGGGGTGCCGGACGGCACGATGATCGCCGAGATCTCCCGGCGGCCCGGCGAGCCGCCGGTGATCGCCAGCGCGGTGACCAGCGACGTGATCGCGGTCCCGGCGTTGGTGATGAACGCCTTGGAGCCGTCGATCACCCATTCTCCCTCGTCAAGCCGCGCGGTCGTCCGCATGCCGCCCGGAATGTCCGATCCGCCGCCGGGCTCGGTCAGGCCGAAGGCGGCCAGCCGCTCGCCCCGGCACAGGTCCGGCAGCCACCGGGCGCGCTGCTCGTCGTTGCCGAACCGCTGCAGCGGCATGGCGCCCAGTGCCACGGCGGCCTCGAGCGTTATGGCCACCGACGAGTCGACCCGGGCCAGTTCGTGCAGCGCCAGGCAGAACGCGAGGAAGTCGCCGCCCATCCCGCCGAACTCCTCGGGAAACGGCAGGCCGAACAGGCCGAGCTTGCCCATCCGGGCGATGATGTCGTAGGGGAACTCGCGGCGCTCGTAGAAATCGCCGATCACCGGGGCCACGACGTCCCTGGCGAACTCCGCCACGGTCAGCCGGAGTTGCTCGTGCTCGTCATCGAGCCGGTAGCTGATCATCTTCTCTGCCCCTTTGCAGATCACCGGACGCGCGGGCGCTCGACCCGATGGCAGCGATGGTAGCTACCGCGCGGGCGTGCCGTTAACCGGCAGATGGCCAGGAGTCGTCCCAGGTGAGGGACACAGCTCCCGGCAGGAGTGACGCTCGCCTATGTTGTTCGGTGCGGGGGCTGGGCGGGGGCGGTTTTGAGCACTGAGGGACCTTCAGCCCTGGTAGCTGACCTCGCCCCTGGCCAGGGTGGATATCACGGTGATCGGTTCGGGCGGCGGGAGGAAATGATGGAGACCGTAGGGGACCTGCTGGAAAGCCACCCGTTCTTCACCGGGCTCAGCCGCTACGCCCTGGATCTCATCGCGGGGTGCGCTTCCAACGTGCACTTCGATGCAGGCTCCCGCATCTTCGACCAGGGCGAACCTGCCAGCCTCTTCTACGTGATCCGTCACGGGAGGGTCGCCCTGGAGGTGCATTCGCCCGCGAAGGGTCCGTTGATCATCGACACCATGGACGAGGGAGAAGTACTGGGGTGGTCGTGGCTCATCCCGCCCTACCAGTACTTCGCCAGCGCCCGGGCGGTGACGCCGGTCCGCGCCACCGCGATCGACGGCGCCTGCCTGCGCGACAAGTGCGAGGCCGACCCGGGTCTGGGGTATCAGCTGCTGAAACGGGTGACGACGGTGATGTTCCACCGGCTGCAGTCCACCCGCATCAGGCTGCTTGACCTGTACGGGTAACCGACCTGTACGGGTAACCGGCGTTGCCGCCGAGGCCAGCGCCCGCCTGCCGATGGCCGCCGGCCTGCGCGTTGTTGCAGCAGTCCCCGGTGATTGATTGGATATCACCTTGATTGGATGCGGCCATTTCCCCGGAGGCGCGACGTGGCCCAGGTAACGGCTGACGAACTGGTTTATGAGACGACGGCCAGCGCGGTACGGGAGAAGAAGAAGCTGCGGCGGCACTTCGGGCGCTTCGACATCTTCTTCTACCTGATCTGCACGGTCGTGACGCTCGACACCGTCGGCGCCATCGCGAGCAACGGCGCGCAGGGATTTACCTGGCTGGTGTTCCTGGGGATCTTCTTCCTGCTGCCGTACGCGTTGTCGATCGCCGAGCTGGGTTCGGCGTTCCCGCAGGAAGGCGGGCCGTACGTGTGGACCCGGCTGGCGTTCGGACGTCCGCTGGCGGCCGTCAACTCGGTCATCTACTGGATCTCCAACCCGATCTGGGTCGGCGGGTCGCTGACGATCGTCTCGTTCGCCGCGATCGAGGAGTTCTTCGGAACGGTCGGCGGCCCCTGGAAATACGTGTACGCGCTGGCGTTCATCTGGTTCACGATCGCGGCGGCCATAGTGTCGCTGCAGTACGGCAAGTGGGTGCCCACGGCCGGCGGCTGGGCGCGCGGCGTGCTGGTGGCGTTCTTCGCGGCCACGGTCATCGCCTACGCGGCGATGCACGGGGTGCACGGGTTCGGCGGTCACGCCTTCCTGCCCAGCTATGCGCTGTTCATCGCCGTGGTGCCGGTGCTGATCTTCAATTACGCCGGCATGGAGGTGCCGTCGGCCGCGGGCGAGGAGATGACCAATCCGCAGCGCGATGTCCCCTTCTCGGTGCTCTGGTCGGGCGGGGCGACGATGCTCGCGTACGCGATCCCCATCCTGCTGATCCTGATCGTGCTCCCGGCCAGCCAGGTATCCGGGCTGACCGGGTTCCTGGACGCCATCAAGGCCGTCTTCACCGTCTACGGCGGTCACGTGGCCGCCAACGGGACCGCGACGCTTACCGGAGCCGGGCTCATCTTGGGCCGGGTCGTGGCGGTCGTGTTCATCTTCGCCCTGGCCAGCGCCGGGACGACCTGGATCATGGGAGCAGACCGGGCCGAGGCGATCGCGTCCGCCGACGGCGGCGGCCCGCGTGTCCTGGGCTGGTTCTCGGCGCGGTTCGGGACGCCGGCCGGGATGAACGTGTGCTCCGGGGTGGTGGCGACCGTCCTGATGATCGCCGCCTTCCAGATCACCGGGGCCAATTCGAGCCGCTACTTCGAGGCTGTCCTCGGGCTGACGATCTCCACCACCACGATCTCGTACCTGTTCATCTTCCCGGCACTGATCAAGCTGCGGTACTCGCGCCCCGACGTCAAGCGTCCCTACCGGGTACCCGGCGGCATGGCCGGAGCATGGATCTGCACGATCCTGCCGACGCTGTGGGCGCTGGTGGCTACGGTGTTCCTGCTCTGGCCGGGCCTCGGCGTCAACTGGTTCGGCGCCGGAGGAAACCCGAACTCCAGCCTCACCGTGCTCAGCTTCTCGGGTCAGCGGCTGCAGTACGAGCTGACCCAGTTCGTGCCGCTGGCCATCATCGTCCTGATCGGCCTCGTCTTCTACGTCCTGGGCGGCAGGACACGCCAGCAGGAGGCAGAGGAACCGCTCTCGGCCGCTCTCGCCCCGGCGGGGGAAGGCAATTGCGCGGCGCAGGCCCCGGCCCCAGAGTCGTCCCCGCCCGAGACCGGGGCTGAGACCAGTTCCTAGGCGCAATCGCCGGCGGCTCCGGGGCGTTCAGCATCGCAGCCTGGGACCTTTGACCCTGAGCGGATAGGTGGCCCGGCGCTTGCCTGATGTCATGTTCGTCTCGGCAGACCGGGTGCTCGGCGTGGCCTTCGGCGTCGGCCGGGCCAGGCTGGTGAGCCTGGTCTACGACGGCTCGCTCGGCGAAACCTCGCGGCAAGCCTACTGGTGCGGCATGGATCACCTGCTGCGCGTCGGGCCGCTGGGCGACCTTCCGGGTGCATCCCGGCTGGTGCGGGTGAGGCTGCTGCCCCCGGTCTACCGAGACGACCTGATGACGATCGGCATGCGCTGGGAGGCGATCGGAGCCGCCGGCGGGCTGTTCCCCGTGCTGGACGCGGACATCACGCTGAGCGGCGGACCCGGCCAGGACACCCGGCTGGCGCTCACCGGCTGCTACCGGCCCCCGTTCGGGGCGCTCGGCACCGCCATGGACAGGATGCTGATGCACACCGTGGCCAAGCTGACGCTGCGGTCTGTGCTGGCAAGCCTCGCCGCGTCCATCGAGGGCGTCGTGCCCGCCGCGGACCAGGAGCCGGTCGCGTGGCAGGAGGAAACCGGGCCGCAGATCGCACCCGGCTAAAGCGCCAGCATTGCCATGACCGGCACGCCCCGCCGGACCAAACTCGACCGAACGAGAGGACCCCACCCGCTTCTCGCGGATCTCGATTGCGCGGTGCGCGGGTGTTGCCCGCTACCCCGCGTCGTCCGGGGCCCTCTCGTTACGGTCAGTCCACTGCGCGCGCGGCAGCCGGCGCGAGGGCCTGAGGTCCCTAGCCTGCGGGACCTTCGGGCCAGCGGTCGTGCCGGGCGCCCGCCGCTGACCAAGGTCCCGGGTAGCACTGACCTAAGCACCTGCTGCCAGGCCGGTTGCCGTCATCTGCTGAGAGGAGGGGAACAGCGCGCGGGAAGAGCGCGCGCCTCTGGACCTGGGGAGGAGGCATGAACGCCAGCCTGAAGGCCGACGGTCTCACCGAGCCGCACCCGTCCGCCGCCGAGATCGCCTCCTACGTCATAGGGGCCGCGGTGTGGGCTCCGTCGGTGCACAACACCCAGCCCTGGTGGTTCAGCCCCGCCAGGCAGACGATGCGGCTGCACGCCGACGCGGGCCGCCAGCTGATGACGGCCGATTCCAGCGGGCGCGAGATGCTGATTAGCTGCGGCGC
>Ga0335073_10003470_pt1 | contig 21975 bp, 12 predicted proteins | sample Lox_Sample_22_FD_207093 | JGI IMG/M metagenome (GOLD analysis project Ga0335073, IMG submission 207093) | Soil microbial communities from Loxahatchee National Wildlife Refuge, Florida, United States - Lox_Sample_2.2 | ecosystem: Environmental > Terrestrial > Soil > Wetlands | place: USA...
TGCCAAAGAGCGCGGCTGTGCGCTCCTCGACGCCCCGGTCACCGGCAGCAAACCCCAGGCGGCGAGCGGCGAACTGCTTTTCCTCGTCGGAGGGGATGCGTCCGCGCTCGATTCGATCCGCGAGGTGCTGGCTCCCATGAGCCGCGGCGTCGTCCACATGGGCGCCAGCGGATCGGGCGCGCGCATGAAGTTGATCAATAATTTCGTCTGCGGCGTGCAAGCCGCCTCTCTGGCGGAGGCGCTGGCTATCATCGAACGGTCGGGCCTGGACCGCGCCCAGGCGCTCGACGTCCTTGGCAATGGCGCTCCGGGCAGCCCGCTGGTCCGCGGGTTGGGCGCACGAATGGCCGCGCGCGATTACCGCACCAATTTTGCCGTCGACCTCATGGCCAAGGATCTCACCTACGCCATCGCGGAAGGACAGCGGCATGGCGTTCGCCTGGAGACGGCCGCCGCCGGTCTGGAAGCCTTTCGCCGCGCCTCGCAACAGGGCCACGGCTCCGAGGACATCGCGTCGGTCGCCGAGCCGCTCCGGCAGTAGACCAGCTGGAAACAAAACGCCCGCCGGGTCCGAAGAACCGGCGGGCAAGGGGCTACTCTGGAGTGCAATCTTAGAAGAGCACGTTAGCGCGGAACGCCATCGAGCGATTCCCGCTCGGAGAGCCCACGGTTCCGAAGCTGGTGCTTGCCACGTTGGCACTCGGCAGACCCCACGCCGGGTGGTTCATGACGTTATTTGCGCTAGCGAAGATCTGGAACTTCCACCGCTCGGTAATGCGGAACGTCTTCGTCATGGAGGCGTTGAAGGTGATGGTGTTCATACCGTAGATGTACAGGATCTGGCCCAGCGACCCCGGCACGTTGTTGTAAGTGATCAGTTGCGGGTTGGCCTTGCCGCTCGAATCCAGCCAGTTGAGCGGTAGAGCCAGGCGCGTCGTGTCGGTCGCATTGGCGCGCGCCAGCAGCGGGTTCGGATTGCCAACCTGGTTCACCTTCTGGTAGTTGGCGTTGGTATGGAACAGCGAGGAAATTTCGTTCAACGTGACTCCCGAGCCCAGGATGACACCCGAGGACTGGTTGTTGAACGTGTTCGTGCCGCCGGTGAGCTGAACCGGAGTGCCGGTGCCGAACTCCACTACCGCACCTGCTGTCCAGCCGCCCACCACCGCATCCAGAATGCGATTGTTGATGCTGACGAGTCGTCCTTTTCCGAACGGCAATTCGTAGCTGCCGAAATTCTGCCAATCCACCCTCTGGTCGAACAGCGATGGCCGGCGCGACAAGTTCAGATTCCGCCACGTGATGTAGTCGAAGCCCTGATTGGCGCTGTCCGCGCCGTTATTCGCCAAGCCTTTGCTGAAGGTGAAGTTGCTGGTCCAGACCAGGCCTTTGTAATACTGCCGCCGCACCTGGATCTGCGCCGCGTTGTAGCTGGTCCATCCGGTGTCGTCCACGTATTCCAGCGTGCCGGGAGAGTATGGGTTGAGTTGGAACAGATTGATGGGATAGCTGGAACCGGGCGCCGCGTACGATTGGGTGGAGGAGGGCTGCACACGCGCTTGTGTGCACGGCGCGAAGTTGCTGCCGAACATGCGGCACACGTAGATCTGGTTGGTGGCGATGCTGCCGGCAAAACTGCCGGCCGCGCCGCTCTGCAGATAGCCGACGAATGTTGGATTGCTGTAGCCCGATGTCGCGGCGATCGCCGGCACGGTGCCGCGCGCGCCAAACGCCGCGTCTAAAATCGGAGTGGGCTGCTGGCCGGCAAGGCCGACATCCTGGAAGTTGTTGGTCTTCAGAATCGGCACGGTCGGCTGGGCGGTCATTTGCGCGATCGTCATGCCGTTGGCGATGGCCAGGTTGTTCTGGGCCGCCTGAAAGTCCTTCAGGAATCCACTTTCGAAGATGTTGATCTCATTCAGATTCGAGGTCACCCATCCGTGATGGCTCTGGTTGCCGACATAGCGGACTTCCACTACCGTTCCCTTGGCCACCTCCCTCTGGACCCCAATGCTCCAGTTATTGGTGTAAGGCGCCACCAGGCGCTGGTTCATTCCGTTCAGGGTGGTGGAGAAGGTCTGATTTGCCTGGTAGACGGTGGGCGAGTACGGAGCGATTCCCGTGAACGCCGCCGGAGTCAGCGGATTCGCGGCAATCTGCGCCAGCGTGGTGAACTGCGCCAGGCCGGTCTGCCCGGCGATGATGGTCTGGCTCGCCGATTTGCCCGGGTTGGTACCCAGGTTCTGCGCGAACATCTGCGTGCCTTCGTCGTAGACGATCATGCCGAAGGATGCCCGGAACACCGTTTTTTTGCCGCCGACGATTTTTCCCAGCCATCCCTGCGAAACATCCGGATTCCACGCGAGGCCCACGTTGGGGGCCACTTTTTTCCAATCGGTGTTGTACGGCATGCGGCCGATGCTCGCCGTCGGCGTGGGATTGCTGCTCAGTGCGCCCGGCGTGAACAGCGAAACCGACGGCCCATAAATATCGGCGTTGGTCGGCACGGCTGTGATGCCTTCCACGTCATACATCGGTCCCTGAGCTTCCCAGCGCAGCCCGGCTGTGATCGTCAGATCGGGGGAAAGCCGCCATCGGTCTTGCGCCCATGCGCCGCCCATGTACGACCGCGTCCAGGTGTGATTGATGAATCCGCCATACTGCTTCGTGGCCGGGTCGACGATCACGCTGAGGCTGGATCGCGAAATCCTACCGACCAGTTCGTTGTACAGATTCACCGGGTTGCCCGTCAGGTCGCCCGGAGCGTCGCCCGGAAGAGTGCTGCTGGTGAACAGCGTCGCCGGCAACGTATCGCCCGAAGGCGTGCCGGTCGCATAGGTCGGAACCGGGAAGATCTCGCCCGTATCATGCCAGTCGGTGCGGCGGAAACTGACGCCGCCCGTGATGGTGTGATTTCCGTGGATCTTGGTGACCGTATCGTAAATCGTCGTGATGTAGTGGCGGCCGGTGACGTTCTGCTGGTCGATGTAGGGAACCGTCGCGCCGAACGGCAGCGTGCTGCCGATACGCATAGGCGTGCCATTGTAGGTGAAATACGAGCCGTAGCCGGCCGTGGCGGATGCGTTGGAATCGCCGCTATGCTGCACGCCGTAGCGGGCTTCGTTGAACATTGTCGGCGTGATGGCCGATTGCAGAGCGACGTTCCAGGTGAAATAACCGCCAATGCGGAACGGATTGGCCCGGTCGCCGCCTTGCAGACGCTCCGCTCCGGGTTGCCAGGAGTGCTCCAGGTTCCAGGCGAAGGTCACCTGTTCGCGCGGGGTGATGTAGTAATCGAACCGCGTGGTCGGATAGTACTGATAGAGGTTGTTGTCCGTGCGCCAGATCCAGTTGGTGGTATTGAACGAGGTGGTCGGTTGCGGCGTGGCGTAAGACGGAACCTTGGCGTTCGCGGTCAGGATGCTCTGCGCTACCGGATCGATGCCGTACGGCGCGCCCATCTGTTGCGCGATGGTCAGCACATTAACGGTGTTGGTTTGCGTCAGAGAGCCGTTCAACAGGTAGGTGTAGTTGCCTTGCAGGGTCGCCGGGTTGGCCACGGTAAAGCTGTTGGTCACGGCCTGCGGGTTGTAGACGTATTCGTAGTTGAAGAAGAAAAACAGCTTGTTCCGCATGGAGCCGAAGGGCACCAGCGGTCCGCCGAAGTTGCCGCCGAAGTTGTGCACGCGGTTATAGGCGCGCGGAGTGCGGGTGGCGTTGTTGTTCCAGCTATTCGCGTTGAACTGCTCGCTGGTGGGCTGATAGAACAGGCTGCCGTGGTACTGGTTGCCGCCGCGCTTGGTGATGAACTTGAGGTTGGCGCCGCTTTCCGCGCCGGCGTCGGCTGCCAGGCCGCTGGTTTCCACCGAGATCTCTTCCAACGCCCCCAGGCGGACGGGAACCGTCATGTAGAAGACCGTGCCGCCGCTCTTGTACCCGTTGGACGCGTCGTTGATGCCGTCCACGGTCACTTCCACCGCGCCCCCGGGAATGTTATTGAATCGCGTATCGCCCGATCCGCTGACCGTCTTGCCGGGGACCAGGGCAGCAAAGCTCAGCATGGAGCGCGAGGTGCTCGGCAGTTCGTTGATCTCCTTCGACTCTGTCGTGGTGTTGACCAGCGGAGACGTCGTCTCCAGAACAGGGCTGGTCCCTTCAACGGTGACGCTCTCCGATGCCGTGCCGACTTTCAGCTTGATCGGGACGTCGGTGGTCTGACTGGCCACCACCGAGATGTGGCTCACGATGGCGGTTTCAAAACCGGCGGCCGTTACCGTAACTTCGAAGGAGCCGAACGGCAAATCCGGAAACTGGAATTGGCCGCTGCCATTCGTCGACGCTTCCTTCCTGGTGCCGTTCACCTCGTCCTTCAGCACCACTTTGGCGTTGGGCACCAAAGCTCCCGCGGGGTCGGTGACCACGCCGGAAATCACACCCACGATGCGCATTTGGGCAAATGCGGTCTGACAGCCGAGCAACAAGGCGGCTGCCACAATCATGGTGGCAAAATATCGAGATCGCTGATTTTTCATAAACGCACCCCCTCCAAGGTCCTGACCAAAATCTCTAAATCTCCCCGAAGATGAAGGCTGATTTGGGGCTAGTGTAAGCGCTATCACGAAAACTGTCAAGCCCGCATTTGGGGGTGAATTGTAACTTGTCGTAGAGTCGGCCCGTAACCTCGAACGCTTACCGGGCCGGCAGTTATTGTCCCGCTCGCGTAATTACAACGTGAGCTGGCCCGGATCCCTCAACGTGCAGATTGACGGCCACCGTCTCACCGGCGCGAATCGAGACCGGCTGTTGCCCCGCACCGTCTACGCTCACCCGGTATGTTCCGCCCGGCGCGCCTTGCAGGTAGAGGGTTGTCACATGTTCGCCGCCGCCGCGATTCTCCAGTTCAAACCGGATCTCACGCAGGGATTCGTCGAATGTAATCGCCTGGTCTTTGGCAAATCCATCGCGATCCAACGTCATCCGCACGCGCGATGGGCCGCGCACAATGTAGAAGCGCGTTCGCAACCCATCCCGCGGAACCACCTCGACCGAATTCCCGCTTCGCTTCAACTCCCCGCCGTAGGCCATCAGCCCGAACAGCGGATCGTCGGAAACAATTGTTGCCGCCGACCGCAGCGCGCCACTGAACCCCAGGTCGATCTCGCCGTCATACCACCATGCTCCGTGGACTTGCTTATTCCCAAGCCAGGCGCGGCCCAGAGCGGCCGGTTCGAATCCGCCGCTGGCGCCGCCGTCATTCGCCTGACCCGGATACCAGTAGCCGAAATTCGATTCCGCGGTGCCGGAATTCAACAGCGCCCAGGAACTGAGATACGACGCGTATCCCAGCCGCAGGTAACGGGTCGGATCCTTGGCGAAATTCAGGGCGTAGTCCTCTACCGCCCAGCCGCCCATCTGCGCCATGTAGCTCAAGGTGTAGCCGGCTCCGGCATTGCCGCGAAAATCGCTGCCCAGGTAATAATAGGCCGGCTCCTGCCCGCGGCAGGAGAGATTGAGCCGTATCTGTTCTTCCAGGAAGGCTTCCGCGTCCGCCGGCTTCACCTCCGCGCGGAACTCCGTGGCGGCGGATTCGCGCAGCCGTCCGATTGCGTATTTCGCCAGCGCCTCGGTCGATTCGAACCCGGTGGAATCGAACGCGTATTCCGACCCCCACAAATTCGGCTTGTCGTTGATGAAGGTCTTCGCTTTCAGCTCCCACCTGGCGCGCAGCTTATCGGCCTGGTCGCGGTGGCCGTTCTCCTCCAGAGCCCGAATCACCTCCGGAATTACCAGCTCGTTGTAAGTGCCCGTCGAGTAAGGCCGCCAGTTGTCCAATTGCTCCGGGTAAGTATACAGAGCCATAGCCGTGCCATAGGCACGTTGGAGATATCCGTCCTTGTCGAGATCGTGCACCATCTGCGGGTAATTCTGCGCCACGCGATACATGTTGTAGTACATCAGGATCACGTGCGGATAGTCGTAGATCCGCCAGATGTGCTTCTTTCCGGTGCGATCATCCCTGGGACTATCCCGCAGTTCCTTCCAATTCGGAATCCCGTAGACGCCATACGGGTACGGTTCTTTGTCGGTCTGTTGCAGCCCGCCCCACACATATTGCCGGATGTGCGCTTCCACCGAATCGATCTCGCTCTGAACCGGATACACGATGTTCTTGCCGGCGATGTACGCGGGCTTTCCCAGTTCGGTGTCGTCGCAGGCCACCATATAAGGTTGCAGGCTGTTGTTATCGCGATCGTCCGGGCTGCGCAGGATCTGGTTCTTCATGTCCCACTGCGAGTACAGAGTGTTGTACCAGCGGTTGGGATCCTTCCACTGATCGGTGGTCGTGAGGAAGTGGGCCCGTTTTTTGTACAGCGTCTCCAGCGGCTCGGTCACGAAGAACTCGAGCGACAGATATTCGCCAGCGCCATACTTTACTTTCAGCATGTTCTCGCCCAGCCGCGAGAACTTCACCTCATAGATATGCGTATCTTTACTCTTCTCGGCTAAGTCGCGGATGGTGGTCTTATCCGGAAACTCCGCGGCGACCTGCGTGATCCTCTGCCGGGTGCGAACCGCGAATCGAGCGGTCAGATCGGTGGGGATGGTCATGCCGGGGACCACGTTCACATCGAACCCGCCCTCCTGGTACAGGACATCCTGCACGGCGTCGTAGTCCTTGGCCCATCGGAACCGGTACACGTACGTCTGGCTATCGCCGGCTTGTCCTTTGGGCGGCAGTTTCGCGCTGGTGAAGGGCTGCCGCCATTTGCCGCCGCGGCTCACCACTTCCGGACCGGCCCCCGCCGAATGAACGTAGGCCGTATAGGTCCCTCTGCCGCCGGCCGCGCCGGCCGCCTGATCGAAATACTCCAGCCCGCTTTCCTTTTGCGGCACCATCACCAGGAACGGTCCGATGCCGTTGGTCCGCTGCCAGAAAATGTAGGATCCGCCGCCACCGATGAAGGCATGGCGGATCAACCGCTTCGTGTACGTGTCGACCTTGTCGGCGTTGTATTGCGTGTTGAACGGGAGCGGCAGCCCCAGATCGCCGATTTCGATCGGCCGCTGCGACTGATTGCGCAGCGCGATAGTCCACACCATGGCGTCGCCCTCGAGCGCGAAGGATTCCGACGCCGCCAGATCCACCGCGTCGGCCACCTGCTTGCCGCTGCTGGTGTTCACTCGCCACTCATAAATCCCAGCCGTCGCATCCGGCGCCAGCTGCACTATCAGCCGCAGTGCGTATGTGGTCACGGGATCGAACGCAACGCGGTTAAACCGGTCCGCGGCCAGTGCATAAGCTCCCGTCGCGCGGACATCCTTCCAGGCTTCGCCGTCGCGATACTGCACGCTCCACGATGCCGGCAGTTTCACCGCAACCGCCGCCGCGGGATTGCCGCCCCGCCGTCCGGTTTCGGCTGCCCGCTCACCCCAATACACCTCCACCGACGAGACCTGCCGCGGCGACTCGAAATCGTATTGCACCCATTCCCTGGTTCCACGTGACGCGGTCCAAGTGAACATCGGCGTTACGGCGTCGTGGGAACTCTCCGGCTCGATCTGGTCGTTGAGCGCGGCCGTCAGGAATCCTCCGCGTCCGGTTCCGGCGCCGCCTCGTGCATTGGGCGGAACGATCGAAGTGGTGACGCGGCTTTGGGTCGCGATCGTCGGCACGGTTACTCCGACGTGCAGCGTCAGCTTCGATCCGCTTGAAGCAGATGAATTCACGGCGGCATTGGAAATGAGTTTCCATTCCGCCGAGCCGGCGCTGCGGTAGCGCACCACCAGGTCGCCAATCGATCTTCCCGGCAGCACGTAATCCGTATCGAAAACGTCGCCGGTGTGTTTCAGGCTGGTGATTCCGTTTGTCGAATAACCAATCCGGAATTGCTGGTTAGAGACGGTCTGACCGGGCAACAGGGCCGGACAAGTGAGAAGGATCCACAAAAAGCGTCGCATGGCTTGCAGTTCATGATAACGCTTACACGCCGCGGCGGGCGGGCTTCAGCCCGGCCAACGCCCGCACCTCCTCGTCCGTCAGCTTCCGCCATTTTCCCACCTCCAGATCGCCGATCGGCACCCCTCCAATTGCCGTCCTCACCAGCTTTGTGACCTTGCTGTCCACCGCCTCGAGCATCCGCCGGACCTGCCTGTTGCGTCCTTCCGTAATCGTCATTTCCAGAAAGGTATGCTTCGGCCCGTCGCGCAGCCGATTCACCACCGCAGGCGCCGTCGGCCCGTCGCTCAGTTCCACGCCCGCCCGCAGCCTCGCGATTTGCTCCGCGGTCAGCAACGTGCCCGCTTTGATCAGGTATGTCTTCGGCACCTTGTGCGACGGGTCCGTCACATGATCGGCGAACTGTGTGTCGTTGGTCAGAATCAGCAAGCCGCTCGTGTCCATATCCAGCCGGCCGACCGGCGAAAGCCAGGTGCCCGCGTCCTTGATCAGGTCGTATACCGTTGGCCTGCCTTCAGGATCGCCGTTCGAGGTCACGTATCCTTTCGGCTTGTACAGCAACAAATAAACCTTCCGCGCCTGTTTGAGTGGTTTGCCATCGAGCGTCAAGCGGTCCCGCGTCATATCCACCCAATGATCGGGATTCTGGACGACCTTGCCATTGACTCGCACCCGTCCGGCGCCGATCCAGCTTCTCGCCTCCGTCCGCGATCCCAGCCCGGCTTTGGAAAAGACGCGCTCCAGCGTTTTCAGATTCCGTTCCGTGTTTTTCTTCGCTTTCGCGGGCTGCCTCATCACAGATAATTCTCAACCATAACGGGCCATCGCGGCGTCTATATTGCACCATGTTCTCAGCAGTCAGCGTGCGCGGCGTATTTGCCGCAGTCATTTTCTTTGCAGCCGCCGCCCCGGCCCAGGACACTTCGCTCGAATTCGAGGCCGCCTCTCTTAAACTCGCCATCCCTCCGAGCGACGGCCGTTATGCTATTGGTTTCCACTTCGATCCCGGCCGGCTGACCGCTGATTACGTCACCATGCGGGATCTCCTTCAGACGGCGTATGCGGTTCCCGCCGGACACAAACTCATTGGTCCGGATTGGATCGATTCCGATTCCGTCCGCTACAACCTCAATGCCAAGGCTGCTGGTGCGGCCACCAACAAAGAACTCTGTATTATGCTGCGCAACCTGCTCAGCAAGCGCTGCCAGGTGAAGGTGCACACGGAGGACCGTGTCACGCCGGTGTTTGCGCTGGTGGTGGGTTCGAAGGGCTTCAAACTCACTCCTGTAGAATTCGCTGGAGACAATCCCAACTTCCAGGCAGTGCATTACACAAAAGACGGGGCTGAATTCAAGCACACTTCCATGGCGCTGCTCGCCAATATCCTCACCATCGCCGGACGGCCCGTGATCGATTCCACCGGCATCAAAGGCGTCTATGACTTCCAACTGACATTCTTCAACCCCTTGTTCCACCGGCCGACGGACCCCGAAGACGAGCCAACCATTCCGGTCGCGGTCCAGCAAATCGGATTGAAAATGGAGAGCCGCGAAGCGCCGGTTGCCTTCTATATCGTCGATCACGTGGAGCGCACGCCAGTCGAATAGAACTCTGCTCGCCCATATTTAGCGTTATAATCGACGAGAGATGATACTCCGATTGTGCCTTCCGATCGTCTGCGCTGCCGCCGCCTGTTCCGCGGCCGACCTCACCGGCAACTGGGTTGTGGCCCAGCCCAACAACACCGACGGTGTTACCCGCAAACAGTATTTCGACCTCAAACAGGAAGGCGACCGCATCACCGGCCACATCCGCGTGACGCAGTTCTACTACACCGTCAAAGAGAGCAGCGGCGGACCGGACAAGTTCACCATCACCGGCAGCATGATGGATGGCAATTCCGATCGGCGCGTTACTTACGAGATCAGCCTCGTGGGCGACGAACTGCATCTGTCCACGCGGCGCAACGCCAAGTCGGCCCCCACCGAACTGGTAGCACATCGCGCCCCGGCGGGCGAAGGCGCCTATCCCGCCCGTCTGCCATTGCCCGCCATCCACAAGGTGCCCGACAACGGTCTGGCGAAGACGCCTCCCATGGGCTGGAACAGTTGGAACAAGTTCGCCGGCCGGGTCGACGATGCCGGGGTCCGCGCCATGGCCGATGCCATGGCGTCCAACGGCATGAAAGCCGCGGGCTACGTCTACATCAACATCGACGACACCTGGGAAGGCGAGCGGGATTCCAAGGGCAACATCACCTCGAACAAGAAATTCCCCAACATGAAGGCGCTCTCCGACTACGTTCATAGCAAGGGGCTCAAGCTCGGCATCTATTCGTCGCCCGGTCCCAATACCTGCGCCGGGTACGAAGGCTCCTACGGCCACGAACAGCAGGACGCCAAGACCTGGGCCGCCTGGGGCATCGACTACCTGAAGTACGATTGGTGCGGCGCGCGGAACCTTTACACCGATGACGAAATGCAGGCCCTCTACCAGAAAATGGGCGACGCCCTGCGCGCCACCGGCCGGCCGATCGTGTACAGCCTATGCCAGTACGGACGCGCCAAAGTCTGGGAATGGGGTCCCGACGTCGGCGGCAATCTGTGGCGCACGACCGGCGACATCCGCGATACCTGGGACTCCATGTCGAACCTGGGATTCGTCCGCCAGGAGGGCCTCGCGCAATGGGCACGGCCCGGCCATTGGAACGATCCCGACATGCTGGAAATCGGCAACGGCGGCATGAGTGACGATGAGTACCGTACGCACATGAGCCTATGGTCGATGCTCGCCGCGCCGCTGCTCGCGGGCAACGACCTGGGGAATATGTCACCGACGATCCTCTCGATCCTGACCAATCGCGACGTCATCGCCATCGATCAGGACGCCGCCGGCAAGGAAGGGTCGCGCGCCTGGCACTCCGGCGATCAGGAAGTCTGGCTGCGCAGTCTGGCCGACGGTGGCCAGGCCGTCGCCGTATTCAATCGGGGCGCTGCTGCCGCGAAAGTGCCGGTGAAGTGGGCAGATCTCGGGATCAAGGCTCCCGCCTCCGGCCGCGATCTCTGGACGGGCAAAACCGTTACCTTCACCGGCCCCGCCGAGGACGTCGAGGTTCCTTCGCACGGCGTGGTCCTCTGGCGCCTCTCGAAATAGCCGGGCTTTAAGGCGCGCCTGCTTGCCGCCGGCGCAAGCCGCGCGTGTCAGGAATCACGTTGAGTTTCCGTAGGCCGCCTAAAAACGACGCGCCAGGGTCCGGGAAGGGGGTTCGGACGTTCCGAATCTCCCAGCGCCGCAGCCGCAAAAGCGCGTGTTGGCGCCGGAACATATTGCCGGCATGCGGCGTCCTCCAGCGTTGCCCGCAGGCGCTCCGCGCCGGCGCGGCGGCCGGAGCGCAGGTAAACCCAGGCCAGCAGCCGCGGCCTCACGCGATCTTCAGCAGCTTTTCCGCATTCCCGTGCGTGAACTTTTCGCGATCCACCGGAGCCAGCGTTATCTTTTCCAGAAACTCCCGGCCCGCTTCGTTCGGACTGTACGGATAGTCTATCGAGAACAGGAGGCGGTCGATGCCTACCACTTCAAGACACAGATTGAAGGGCGGCGGTGTGAAAATTCCGCTGGTGGTGATGTGGATGTTGGAGTGGAAGTAGTCCGCAAACTCTTTCTTGAGGCTGGCGAACGGCGTGACCACCGCGTTGATGCGCGCCAGGAAAAACGGAATCATCTCGCCCATATGCCCGATGATGATGCGCAGGTTCGGATGCCGGTCGAAGACGCCATTGGCGATCAGGCGGATGGTGTGCAGCCCGGTTTCGGCGTGCCATCCCCACCCGGCGATCGAGAGCATGCGCGCCAGCCCCGGTTCGAGCCCGGAGAAATAGGCCTCACGCACCGGTTCCGGCGGCGGCGCGGGATGAATATAAATCGGCGCGCCGAGAGCTTCCGCGCATTCCAGCAGCGGTGTAAAGAACGGGTCATCGAGGAATCGCCCCTGCGTGACGCCGTTGATCAACGCGCCCTTGAACCCGGTCCGGACCGCCCATTCCAACTCCGACGCCGCGGCCTGCGGGTCCGCGACCGGCAGCGTGGCGAACGCCGCGAACCGCCTGGGGTGGCGTGCGACCGCCTCACCAAGTTCCTCGTTCACCATGCGGCATAGTGGAATCGCGCGCGCCGCCGGCAGAATTTCGGGCGATGGATGGGTGTGCGACAGAACCTGGATGTCGATGCCGGCCTTGTCCATGTCGGCCAGACGCCGCTCGCCCAGTTCGCCAAGATTCGCCAGCCGGCCCGCCGCCATCCGCTCGCCGGCAGAGTTGGCCGTGCGGAAATAATCGCCCGCGTCGCCGATCTCCTGGTTCACGCGCTCGCTACGATAGTGCTCTTCCAATGTGATCAGTCGCATTGCTCTGATTGTAGCTGTCGCCGGACGACCGTCCTCCAAAAAGACGGTTCGATAGCTGTCTCGTCGACGCTTTGCCCGGCAAACCGCAAACCGCGGATATGCAGGTCCGGGCGGGGTCCAGGTCGCGTTCCGGGAAGGCGCCCGCGCTCCAAGAGGGTGGTACCGCTTAAAGCCTGTTTATCAAATAAATGCGCGGAGATATTTTCTAGACGCGAGATTGGCCGTCAGTGGATGGATCCCTCCGGCGGGCAGCCGCACCGTGGACTGGTGAAGCAACTTCGCAAGTCCCGAGAAAGACCGGCGGGCTTGGACTCGCCAAAGCGACTCCCGGATCGGCGCTCGGGCTCAACCAGGAAAGGAAGCGGCAGCCATGAAGAAACATATCGCACCGCTGGGCCGCAAGCCGGCCTTGTTGGCTCTGCTGATCCCGGCCGCGCCGTTGTTCGCGCAGCCTCATCGCGTAACTCGTTCAATTGCGCTCGGGCTTCCTTCAGCCGTCCGAGTTCGATCAGGAGGCCGGCGGTGTACGCTCGCGACCACACCCCTCGATGCGGAGTTGCCTGCTACATGGACAGCGCCTGCTCGTTCAATGCCAACATCTCAATTACCAGGTCGGCTCCGTGGGCGGGATCGATCTCCCGAACCCTCTGCAGGTGATCCAGCGCTTCTTCCAAAAGACAACCGAAGTCTCCGGGCGCCACATTTTTGGGAGGATCAGTCTCGTGGAGTCGCGCTCACGTCCTGGAGAGCCCTTTGCCATTCCGGGGCATGGCGGCAATTCACCCCTCTGGTGTCTCGAATGAACGGTCGATTGACACGAGGCCCCTTTTGAAACATCAGCGGGCACTCGTGCCTCCGGCACTCTCAAGTTCAGAGCCACACCGCTTCGCAAGCCCTCCGCTCTCTCACCCCAGGAACGTCAGCTTCGGCGACGATCCAAAGTTCGGCAAGTTGGGGAAGATCGACGACAGCGCGCTGTCCGGAATTCCGAACCACGAGCACAACGTCGCGCCATACTGGTCGATCGCAGTCGTGGGGATCCAGCGACCGCGCGTATCCGTGTCGCTGGGGCCGCCCAGTTCGAATGTCGGGAACGAACCATAGATCTGCCCGCCGCCGACCGAGCCGCCCAGCACCAGGTGATGTCCGCCCCAGGCGTGGTCGCTGCCATCGGTCGTGGTCGGCTGGAAAGTACGGTTGAAGTCCGATTCCGTAAACGTGGTCACGTTATTCGCCACGCCCATCTCTTGCGTGGCGCTGTAGAAAGCGGCCAACGCCTGGCTCAGCTCGGGGTACAGCGTATTGAGCGTGCCGAACTCGTTCACGTGCGTATCGAAGCTCCCGACCGAACAGAAGAAGATTTGCCGGTTCATCCCCAGCGCCGATCGCACCTGAATGATCTGCGCCACCTGCTGCAACTGCTCCCCGAGCGTGGTCGCCGGAAATTGGGTCTTCAACGGCGTACCCTGGCCGAGCGCCAAGGCCAGAGCCTTCGCATCATTGATGCCCATCGAAAGCACATTGTTCGCCGATTGCGCCAAGGTGACGCCTGTATTGGTGGTGAGCAGACTAGTGAGCGCGTTGAGACGCGCCTGCGACGGCCCGTTATTGCCGAATCCGGACAACCCCAGCGTCTGGCCTGGCGCCACCGCAACCTGCGACGTCTTCGCCCCCGTGCCTTCCAGCGAGTTCCCGGCTACGGAGAGGAACGCCGGGAACGTCGAAGAGTTCAGCTTGTTGGCGGCGACATAATCCGCCAGCCGGCCGCCCCAGCCAGTGGGACTGTTACCCTGCGCAATCGATGTCTGCCATTGCTGTTGCTGATCGGCATGTGAAAAGAGGTTATTGGGAATGGGCGCCTGTTGCGCCTGGTATTGCGCCCGCGTCACCGGCTGCACCAGCGAGCCCACATTGGCCACCACGGCCAGTTCCTTGCTCGAAAACATGCTCGCCACTTCCGCCAGCAGGGCGTGGAAGCCGTATGGCGCGCCGGCGACGCTGGTGACCGGATTGAGAGAGCCACTCTGTAGAGCCAGCGACCCGCGGATCGAAAGATATGATTTGTAGTTCGTATCGTCCATCGGGACGATCGTGTTATTGGAGTCGTTTCCGCCGTACAGGAACACGCAGACGAGCGCCCGGTAATCGGGACCGTTTTGCGCCAGCGCCGGCAGCAGGCCGAAGGGACGAAGCGCCAGCGTGCCTACCGACGCCGCTCCTGCACGAATAAAGCCTCTTCGCGATAACATTCTGGTCTCCTATTGAACGATCTGATACTCGCCGGACGTGAGCGCGACATAGAGCGCGTTCTGAACGATTCCGAGCGGGGTTGTGGCGCCCTGCGCCGCCGAAGTTACCGCCTGTTGCAGCGACGCCGACATGGAGTGGTGGAGGAATGTCTGGCTGATGGTATCCAGCAGCGTACTGAGGTCGTTGGCGTATTTTTCCCATGGCGCAAGACTGATGGTGGTCGTGGAATCCAGCTTCCCGAAAAGCGCCGTGTTCACCACGTTTGCGCGCTCCGACGCCGTCTGCGTGGAGTAGATCTGAAACTCCGGCGCCGGCTGGCCGCTCTCCAGTTGATACAGCGGCGAGAAGTAGCTGAAGACGGTCGGCGGGTAAAACAGATCCTGATTCAAGAGAGTCGCCTGCTTATTGATGGCGTTCGTCGATCCGATTGTCGCGTTCAATCCGCGGAGCAGGTTTGCCAGAAACAATACCGGTTCGCGCAAGTGGCCGAATGACGGATTCGGCGCCGCACTCGGATTATCTCCCGCGCGCGCCTCGGTGTCGGTCAGGATGGCCGTGAGCACTGCCTTCATGTCTCCCGCCACGCCCGATCCATTGTTCGCGAAGACCGTCGCCACGCGCTGAATGTACGCCGGGCTCGGATCGCTGGTCACCAGGTGCTGGATCAATTGGCGGCTGATGAACGGAGCCATCGTGGGTTGCGCCATCAGGGCATTCAGCACCGCATCCAGATCCTGCTCCGCGGTTTCTCCGGCCGGAAGCGTGACTCCTCCGATGATCGTTTTGGACGTGGTGTCGTGTTCCGTCTCCACCGGGATCATCGAACCGAAATAGTACGCCGGATTATTCTTGCGCGCCGTCGCGCCCGGCGCCGTCGGATAGGTCCATCCGGTGAGGGCGCGCGCCGTGTTGGTAATGGTGGCCTGGCTGTAGGTCGGCACGGGACTTCCGCTGTTGTCCAGCACGGGACTGCCATCCATGTGCAATTGCGTCAGTCCGATGGTGAACAATTGCATCAGCTCGCGCGCGTAATTCTCATTCGCCGAAGTGCCTGCGGCCGCGTTTCCTTTATTGTTGTTCGCCATGTTCAGATAGTTGCCCATAGCCGGACTCAGCGTCACGGCTTTCATGATGTCCCGATAGTTGCCGAACGCATTGTCCCGGAACAGCCGCCAATAAGGCGGAAAGGCGTAGGCATTCTTGGTGGAGACGGCCGACACCACCCAGATCTCGTACAGCGCGAAGGCCACGCGTTGCCGCAGTTGATCGCTCCCGTTCACGGCATTCGCAAAGAACGCCGCCTGCACCGGCGTAAGGTCGCGATTCGGCTTCCCGTCGGACGCCAGAATGGGTTGGTCCGGCAGATCCGACGTGTTCAAGGCAAACTGGGCGGTCAACCAATTCTGGATGCCGGTCTGCTGCAGGGCCGCGATCGACGACGGTGTCGGACCCCAGGTGGCCTGATCCAGGAAACGGGCGGCCGCCCTGGTGCTCGTCTGTGAAAAAACGGGGGTCAGCCACGCCAGCGCGCCGGCTACGAAGAGATTGAAACTTGTTCTCATCGATTTCCTGAACCCGCCTGCCGCCAATAAGTGTCGGTCCATTTGTGGGGCCGGTGCCAACCGGCGGGGCGATTGGGAGTCGCTCCAGGCGACCGAAGCTCGCCCCTGGAGTTTGATATACAATCCTTTAGCCCTTGCATTCCGCGAAGGTGGATTTAAGGAGGAGCAGATGCGCCGAACGTTTATCCTTCTGTCGTGTAGTGTCTTATTTCAGACATCCGCCTTCGCCACCTGGTCCGTGATCGCCGTGGATCGCGCCACCGGACGCGTCGTGATCGCCTCATCCACCTGCACCGGGACCACGGACGACTTCCTCAAGGACGTCCAGGCGGTGGTCGTGCCGGGCAAGGGAGTGGCCGCTTGCCAGGCCGGAGTCGACAGCCAGACTCACCAGAATCAGACCCTGGTCTTCGACGAGCTGCAGCGCGGCACCGACCCAATGCGCATCATCGAAATGCTCAGCCAGGATCCCGCTTTTCAAACCCGGCAATACGGCATCGTCGACCTCGAGGGCCGCATGGCCGGCCACTCCGGATTGACCAACGGCTTCGTCACGCAGGACATGCACGGCCAGGTGCCCGGCACCGGAATTTTCTATTCCGTGCAGGGCAACATTCTGCGCTCCGGGTCCGTGGTGCCCAACGCGGTCAAAGCCCTGCTTGCCGCGACCGGCGGCGTTACCGATCGCGTGATGGCGGCCATGGAAGCGGCCGATGCCGCCGGCGGCGACAGCCGCTGCACCTGCCAGACACCGCCCGTGCCCGCCGACAGCGCGTCGATCCCGTGCGCCAACCGGACTACCCTGGTGGCGTACATTCTCGCGGCCGATCCGCACGATACCGACGGCCCGGCCGACCAGGCGAATTCGCACAACAACGGCAAGTACGCCATGTATATCACCGTCTCGCAGCCTAATCAGGGTCCGAATTTCCAGATCAAGGCCGGCGAGAACCTCAATCCGGTAAAGACCCTGCGCATGCGCTACGATGCATGGCTGAAGGCTCACCCGGAATTCAAGCGTTAGGAGGAAGTCGTGCTTCGATCCACCATCGTTCTGGCCGTGATCGGCCTTCTCACCGTCGCGTTCGCGCAACCTCAAGCGGCGCCGCCCGCGGCTCAGAAAGGCGGCGGACGCGGTGGCCGCGGCGGTGGCGGGCGGGGCGGCGGGTTCCAGACCTTGACGCTGACCACTACCGCCTGGCCCGATGGCGGTATGATCCCCTTACGCTATTCGCAGGCCGGACCCGAAATTTCTCCCGCCATTCAATGGAGCACGCCCCCCGCCGGAACCGCCAGCTTCGTCCTCGCCTTCTACGACGCCGACACCCTGGTCCCGAATTCCACCGACGGCTTGCTGCACTGGATGCTCTGGAACATCCCCGGCACTGCCACCGGCGTGGCCCAGGGCCGCCCCGACGGTTTCGAACTTCCCGATGGAACCCGGCAGATCAGCGCCAGCGGCTCGCGATATCGCGGTCCGGGCGCCTCCGCCACCGGACCAGTGCATCACTATGTGATGGAGTTGTACGCGCTCGATACCATGCTCGATATCAAGGTGCCGCCGCAAGGTCCGCAGGATCCGAATCCCAATCCGCAAGCCATCCGCACCTCGATCATGCAGGCGATGGCCGGCCACATCCGCGGCAAGGCCGCTTATTTCGGGCTGTTCCGGCGCTCCGAATAGGCTCGCTGATTTGTGGGGCAGGTTTTTAGCCTGCGGCGAATTTCCAATCGGCCAGCCCGCGCCTAAGACCGTCACTAGCCCTTCCGAGTAGCCCCATCGGTACATTGAAGATCTTCAGGTCTGATGATATTTTTGTTCCGGAAGGGCATAGACATGCGCCGTTTTGTGGTCATCCTCCCCGCAATTCTGCTGTGGATCGCTGCTACCGCCCGCGGGCAAGGCATACAAGCTGGCGTCGACCCCCGTGTCGAATTCCTGAGCATCCTTTTTCGCCTCGCCGGAAACGCCGAATACCATCAGTGCCGCGTCCCCGCCTACGACAAGGCTATCGACGCGTACTTCGCCCCGTACCGCGATCACCAGGCGGTTCAACTGGCGCGCTCCCTGAAAACCGGGTTTGAAGGCCCCATGAAGCTCGCCGTCTACCTGCGCGATGCCGCATCGCTCGACGAACTGGTGCCGTTCGATCGTCTGGCGCCGCATCTCTATCCAACCTGGGACCCGAACCAGGCTCGAGCGTTCCTGGACGCCGCCCGGCAGTTTACCTCCGCGGTCAAATTCCAGGAGTTCCTGCAATCGCAACAACCTCTATATGAGGTCACCAACTCGCGTCTGCAGGTCCTGCTGGAGAACCAGGCCGACCTTGCCTGGTTCGCCCGGTTCTTCGGATCCGCGGCGCCACCGCGTTTCGTCGTCGTCCCGGGTCTGGCGAACGGCCCTGCCAGTTACGCCGCGCATGTCACCGACGGCGCCGGGATGCAGGAGTTCTACGCCATTCCCGGCGTTTCCACCGTCGATGCCGACGGCCTGCCCGTATTCGACGCCAATTGGCGCACCAACATGGTGCACCAGTTCGCGCATGCCTATACCGGGCCGGCTGTCACTTCGTTCCGTTCACGATTGGAGAAGCCCGCGCGCCAGATCTACGAGCAGGTCGCCACGTCCATGCGGCGTCAATCGTATGCAACATGGGTCACGATGATGAACGAGTCGCTGGCACGCGCCGTAGCCATAGAGTACGTGGCCGAACACGATGGACCGCAGGGGGCGCAGACCGCCATCCGCCGCGAGCAGGCGCATTCCTTCTTCTGGATGTCCGGACTGGTCAAGCTGTTCGATTCCTATCGCGCGGACCGCCGGCAATATCCGGATTTTGAATCGTACATGCCCCGTGTGGCTGACTATTTCGATAACCTCGCGCCTCGCATTCAAACCGTCGTCGACCGCCTGCAGCCCAAAGTGATCTCCACCAGCATTGCCGATGGCGCGCGCAACGTCGACCCCGGCACCATGTCCATCGTGGTCCGTTTCAGCATGCCAATGAACCGCCTGGGGCCGTTCAAAGACTCCAAGCTCAACGGCGGCCGCTTCGACGCGGGCGGAACCTCGGTTACCATCCCCGTCTCCCTGGAACCCGGCCGCGACTACGCGTTTCCGCTTCGCTGGGCCGGAGGACAGAACTTCGTCAGCGCCGATGGCGTGCCGCTGCCGGAAAAGGTCTTGCGATTTCACACCGCGGCCGCGCCGCCGGCGAAACAGCCATGACTTCGGCCACGAAAACGCCGCGGGACCTGTTCGTTCTGCCGCTCTCGGAAACCGAATTCCTGGTCTATGCTCCACTGCGCCGCGCGGCGCTCATTGCCAATGCCGCGCTGGTCGCCGTCCTGCGTGAGTTGCAGAACGGCGCCGGCCCGCCCGACGCCTCGTGCGAGGCCATCCAGTTCCTCGAAACCTGCGGGGTTCTCGGAACGGCCGGGGATCCCGGACCTCCCGTCTCGCCTCAGGGTCCTCCGCGCCCCACGGTCGCCACACTGCTTTTAACCAGCGCCTGCAACCTGCGCTGCATTTACTGTTACGCCGCCGCCGGCGACCGGCCGCCTGAGTTCATGCGGCCCGAAACCGCCCGCCGCGCCATCGATTTTGTCGCCGCCAACGCCGCGTCGGCCGGAACGGGATGTTTCGAGGTCAACTATCACGCTGCCGGCGAGCCCACCGCGCACTGGAAGCTGCTTCAAGAGTCGCATCTCTATGCCCGTGGCGTCGCCCGTGACCGCGGCATGCGCTTGCGGTCTTCCCTCACTACCAATGGCGTGCTGCCGCCGGCCAAGCGCGATTGGATCGTCACACACCTCGATAGCGCGACGGTTTCCTTCGATGGCTTGCCGGAAGTGCAGGACGCGAACCGCCGCTTTCCTTCCGGGCGCGGGTCGAGCGATTTCGTCCTCGCCACCTTGCGAACCTTCGACCATCGCGGTTTTCGCTATTCCATCCGCATGACCGTGACGGCTGAGGCGGTCTCGCGCCTGCGGCAATCCGTGGCCTTCCTTTGCCGCCGCTTCCGGCCGAAAGCCATCCAGGTGGAGCCGCTCTATCGCATGGGGCGCGGACGCGATGCCGCCGATGCCGAAACCGCGGGTTTCATCGAGGCCTTTCGTGCCGCGCGCCGGACATCCGCAAAGGCCGCGCGCTGCCTGCGTTTCTCCGGCGCGCGCTTCCCGACCGTCACCCGCCGCTTCTGCGGAGTGGCCAACGACAATTTCTGCGTCTCCCCCGCCGGCAACATCAGCGCCTGTCACGAAGTCGCGGACGAACATCAGCCATGGGCGGAACGATTCTTCTATGGACGCGCTTCCACGGAGCCGTCCGGTTACCGATTCGACGAACCTGTCTACACGGCGCTCCGCGCCCAGACTGTCGACCGCCTGGACTACTGCGATGGGTGCTTTGCCAAGTGGAACTGCGCCGGCGATTGCTACCACAAGGCGCTCCATTGGGACCCCGCGGATTTCGCGGGCGCCGGCCGATGCGAGATTACCCGCGCCCTCACCAAGGATCAAATCCTCGAGAAGATCGCCGCGTCCGGAGGAGTCTTCTGGAGGGCGGACTTGAGTCCGCGCGGGGCTCGAGCCCCGCAAGCTTCAGCCCCGCAGGAGGCCGCCCATGAAAAGCCGATTTGACGACCGGATCGCCAGGTTCCGATCCTCATCCGATCCCGACGACGCCCCCGCCGCCTCCGCCATCGAACCCACGCGGGACGGATGGAAGCTCACCCGCCGAAGTCTCATCAGCCTTCTCGCCGGTGGAACTTTCGCCGGCTTCCAACTGGCCGATGGCGCCGGCACTTGCGGCAGCGGTGTTTTCGCCCATCAGATCCTCCTCGACAGTCTGAGCTTCTTTCCCGATGGCAAGACGCTCGTCAGCGCCGGCCGCGACAGCTTGATGAAGTTCTGGACCATACCGGACGGCGCATTGTTCCGCACCGTCAGCACCGATGATGTGCCAAACCAAATTGCAGTCAGCCCGGATGGGAATCAGATCGCCATCGCCATGGATAACGGCCATCTCGAGCTTTGGTCGGCCAATTTCGGCACTCGGCGGACGCTCGCCGGTCACACGGCCGCTGTCACCGGGGTGGCCTTCACGCCGGACGGCAGCCAGTTGATCTCGGTCAGCCAGGATCGGACGACCAGGCTCTGGTCTGTCGCCGGCGCGACCCTGCAAGCCACCTTCGCCGACACGTCCGACCTGATGACGCAGGTCGCCGTTCCACCCCCGGCCCGCCGCGCGGGTAAGCTCATTCCGCGAAGGCAGTACCTGGTGACCGCCGGCGCGCAACTGTATCTCCGCTTATTCTCCGGCGAGGTAGTGAAGAGTGTGGCAGGCAGGGCTTTCGCCATCAGCCCCGATAGCCAGTTTCTGGCGGCCCACGATGGAACCCGCCTGTACATTTACGCTTTTCCCAGCCTTACGCAGATCGTTTCGTACATCGGACGGGCCAATCCCGCCTCGCTCTCTTTCAGCGCCGATGGCAAGCGCCTCGCCATCTCCTATACGGACGTGCCGGCGCAATTGTACTCCACGCCCGACCTCACACTGATCCGCAACCTGGACGCCAATGAAGGCTCCTGCCTGGCGGCGGCCATGGATTCGCAGAACAGCTATTTCGCGGTCTCATCCGGCAAGAGCATCCGTCTCTACAGTCTTCCGTCCGGCTCACGCGTGCAGGTCTGTTTCATGGACCTGGCCGCTTCTTCGCCGTATTCGTCGGGAACTCAATACATCATGGGCGGCGTGACGTACACCATCGGCTGCTCCTCGACGATGCCGGGCGACGGCATCT
>Ga0335073_10003471_pt1 | contig 21971 bp, 21 predicted proteins | sample Lox_Sample_22_FD_207093 | JGI IMG/M metagenome (GOLD analysis project Ga0335073, IMG submission 207093) | Soil microbial communities from Loxahatchee National Wildlife Refuge, Florida, United States - Lox_Sample_2.2 | ecosystem: Environmental > Terrestrial > Soil > Wetlands | place: USA...
CGAACCAATGGGCCGTCGCGCCGGCGGGCGGAAATATCGCGCTGCACCCAGAACGTACGCGGGAAGCCAAGCAGATCGCAGGCGCCAGCTACGACGCGGCGACCGAAAAGCTTCAGGTGACCTTTCAGGATGGCACGACAGCGGAAGTGAGCACGCAACCATGATCCGGCATCAGATCACCGACGCTGAATATGCTGCGGCACTTGCTGCCGGCCGGACGGAAGCCGAAACAGAGGTTCGGGCACAAGCCGTTCGCTATGTGCCCGACCGCGATGCCATTGAGATCGTGACGAACCGCAATGCTGGCTTTTTGATCCCCCGGCAGTGGATCGGTGCATTGCAAGACGTGCCGCCGGAAGAGCTGGCAAAGTTGGAAGTGTGGCCGGATGGATCGGCTATCGAGCTTGAAGACCGGGACATCCATATCAGCGTCAATGGTCTGCTGACCGCGGCCTTGCCCGCGATGCTGCCGCCGCGTGCCGTGGCGGCGATCTTCGCAAGCCGCGGAGGCAAAGCGACTTCGGACGCGAAGCGGAGCAGCGCCCAGGCCAATGGGCGGAAAGGGGGGCGGCCCGCAAAGTCCTCGAGGACTGAAGCCGCCTGAGTGGTGCCGAGGAAGGGGGCGGGCGACCTCCCGTTGAGTACATCACCAGGGCTTGCGGGCAGAGGTGCACCGCCGAGGCGCCATGTTGGCATTCCTCTCTTTACTACCCAGGTGCTGCGGTATATGCGTGTGTGCATGTAACGCCGTATTGGCGTAGGGGCGCAACGATGTCCGTGCTGACAATTGCCAGTTCCAAGGGCGGCCCTGGAAAGACAACGGTCTGTCAGCTCCTGGCAGGTAGTCTCGCTGGCGAGGCGAAGCTTGTTCTCCTTGACGCGGACCCAAGCCAGGCCCTCTCTCGGTGGGCGAGGTCGGCCTATGAGGGCGCGCCGTTTGAGACATTGGCGGAGCCCGATGAGACCCGCTTGGCCCATCTGATAGCGGCGAAGGCCGACGCGGCCGACCTGGTGATTGTTGATACGGCCGGATTTGGCAATCGTGCAGCCTCGGTGGCCATGACTTCAGCCGATGCAGTGATTGTCCCCACCCTCTCGGGGGAGGCAGATGTCACTGAGGCGGAGAAGACAATTCGGTTGATTGAAGGGTTGGCGCGAGCCGCCAGGCGAGAGATTCCTGCTCGGGTGCTTCTCAACCGCGTGCGAAAAACTACCCTCGCCCGCCATGCCGCAGCCGAGGTGACAGCTGCGGGACTCGCTCAATTCAATGCCACTCTTAGCGACCTCGTTGCGTATGGCGAAATGACCTACAGCGGACGTGTGCCGACCACGGGAGTTGCTGGCGCAGAGGTTGCCGCCTTAATCGCCGAGATGCGTGTGCTGGGTTGGGCGCCTGTAATGACGACGTCACGTGAGCATGTCGGTTCGTAGGGACGTAACGACGTGAAGAACCTAAAGCCTCGCTCCTCGCGCCCCACCCCAGAGGACGCTCTGGCTATTGCGACCCAGACGGCGCCAACCCTACCTCCGGCTCGGCTTAATGTTGATGACCGCCCCACGACGCTCAACCTTCGCGTACGTTCGACCACCATTGAGGCGCTGATGGCAGTCGCACACGGACGCGGTCTCACGATGAAGCAGGTGGTTTGTCAGGCGCTTGCCGATGCCGGCGTGCCTGTCGCGCCGGCTGACCTTGAAGATCGGACCCCACGACGCAAGGGCTCCGACAGGGCCGGAGTGTAACGACGTAACCATAGGATTACGTGCAGCCGTAATCAGGTAATTACGTTCTTACGCGCTGCCATGAGATAGAAGGCGGAGGTCTTGCTCTTTCGAGTCGTGCTTCGCCCCCCCGCAAATATGTCGGAATCGACATTTCCCCAATCATGGGTGTAAACCCAAAACCGAACGAAATCAGATAGTAAACCCGACTCGGACACAGGAATCGGTGGACAACTCGGTTTTTCGGTTGGACACTGTCTGCTCTAGAGATCGAGTCGAGTGCGCGATGCCGACATCTGCCGAAGTCGACCGAAACAAGCGTCACCGCCAGCGCATCCGTGCTGCCGGGGGCGAGGAGGTTCTCGTGCAGTTGCCCCGCGAGACGGTGGTAATGCTCGACGAGCTCAAGAGGCGCCAGGGCCTTCGCAGTCGCAGCCAGGTGCTTCTGCAACTGATTGAACATGGGAGGGCAGTCGCCCAGCAAATGACCTGAAAATGCAAAAGCCCGCCTTGCCGGGCGGGCTTTAGCGAAACGTCACGACGGGCCTGATGGCTACGTCCAGGGCAGTTACGATCCCCAACGTAGCCAGCGGAGGCCTCGCTATCAAGCGGAAATTGCCGTTTCCGCCAACGGGAGAGGTTTGCCCGTCGCGATCCACCCGAACGGAGGATCAAGATGGCTATGGAAAGCGCCCGAGAGGCGCACGGGGAAGGCTGTGCCGGTGCCCCGACCGGTTTCCGACGACTGACACCGAGCCTGTTGCGGGCCGACCGCACGGCCGAGGGTTTTGATGGTTTGCCGGAGGGCGTGGAGGCGCCCGGCCAGTTGCTGGCGGCGTTCAAGGCGGCGGCGGCGCGACTCGGGCTGTCGCCACGCCTGGTGCACGCGGTGGACTGGCTGTTCCGCTTTACCCAGCCCCAGGACTGGGGGAGGGGAGGGCGGCCGATCGTCTGGCCGTCGGCGAGCTTGCAGCAGGAAGCGCTCGGCCTGTCGGAAAGCCGGGTGAAGGCACTGACCCGGGCGCTGATCGAGGCCGGAGTGGTGACGATGAAGGACAGCCCGAACGGCAAGCGGTACGGGCTGCGCGACCGCGCCGGGCGGATCACCGAGGCCTACGGCTTCGACCTCTCGCCGATGGCCGCGCGGTATCCGGAATTCGTCCGGCTGGCGGAGGAGGCGCGGGCAGAGCGCGCCGAGATGGGCCGGCTGCGCCGGCGGGCGACGATCGCGCGCAAGGGCATCACCCAGATCCTGGAAACTGCCGCCGAATACGGCCTCGGGGGCGAGGACTGGGCCAGCCTGGCCCGCGAGACCCGCACCCTGGCCATGGCGCTGAAGAAGGTGGAACGGCCCGAGGAAATGGCCCTTGGCGTGGAGAGCCTGGAGCGGAGGCAGCGTTCGGCGCGCGAATGCCTGGAAAACCTGCTGTCCCAGGCAACGGAAGGCGCTTCCGAAGCTGTGGATTCAGCCCCCTTGGGGCCTGAAAACGGCCCCCACCAAAATACCTACAACCCAACCCTGAATCCGCAAACGGATACGGTAATTGCCAACGAAGGGTGTAGCACAGCAGCGGGAGAGGCCGTGCCCACCCAGGCAGCGCCGGTGCCGCCACCAGCACGGCAAGCAGCCAAGCCGGCACGGCCGGAGCGGGTGGAGGGGACGGTGCTGAAGCTCTCGACGGAGGAGCTGGTGCGGTTGGCACCGCGGCTGCGGCCCTACCTGACCGTCCCGACGCCGACCTGGCCGGCGATCGTGGACGCGGCCGACTGGCTGCGCGGCGAACTCGGGGTATCGAAATCGCTCTGGGGCGAGGCCTGCCTGGCGATGGGCCGCGAGGAGGCGGCGATCGCGGTCGCGATCGTCTCGGCCAAGCCCTCGGGGCATTTCCGGTCGTCGCCCGGGGGGTATTTCCACGGGATGGTGGCGAAGGCGAAGGCGGGCGAGCTGAACCTGGCGCGGACGATCTGGGGCTTGCGCAGCCGCGAACGCCGGGCCGGGGCAGGGGAGGCGCGCGCGCCGCGGCAGGCGCACTGATGGCAACTATGTTCCCGTTTTGTTCTTGATATCCGACAACCAATGGCCGCGACCGGCGGCATCCTCATCGGCAGTGGCGAGCGGCGAGGCGGCGGATGCGAGGGTTGAACTGGCCGGGCGTCAGCCGTTGGATTGGCTTGCGGGTGGGCCAGACCTGCAGAATGTCGGCTGGGTCAGTGAGGCCTGGGCCGGCGGCCGGACCGATGATCCAAGTCGGCAGATGCCGGCGGGAGTACTCGGGATACATGAGCCGTGCGTAGTCCTCGAACCGCCCGGCGTCGGTCGCGCCCGGCGCGAAGATCAGCAAGGCGACGAAGGCATCGCAGGAGCGGCACTGCATGAGCTTGCTCTCGACGACCTGGGTGGACTCGGTAGGCGGGGCTGGCGGTGCGGCGGGCTGCGGACCGGCATAGGGTCCGGTGGCCAGCTCCATTTGGCGTGCGATTTCCATTCCGAGCGGCTCGAAGATGACGCGGCGTTGTGCGGTCATGGGGTCTGCCGGGTCGCCGGTCACTTCATAAGACACATGCGTGCCCGGGATGCCCGGCAGGTCGCGCAGGAGGATACGTCCCAGGGCGCCCAGGGTGCGGTGACGGAAGTCGAAGGACCAGCCGCCCTCCGGCAACAAGCGTTTTGCGAAGGTGATTTCGGGTGGCAGGTTGATCACGGAGCGGCACCAGGTCGTTCGGTGTCATCAAAAGAGACGGCATTGGCCTCGATCATCGCCCGATCATACCAACGCGGCAGATAAGAGTCGCACGCAGCATTTGCCTTGGCGATGCGTGGGTGCCTGGTCACCCACTGGCGCAATGCGTCCCAGGCCGGCGAGGTGAAGAAATATTCGTGGCGCACACGGGCGGAATACTCAGGGGCGTGTTCACCCAGGACGGGCACGCCGAACTCACTGGACAAGTCACGTACCGCCGTACGATCGAAGCCGGGCAGGAAGATGCGTTCTTCGCCGTAATACTTCACCACCCACCAGCCGAGCGACGGCGTGTGTCGGGCGCTGTGCGATGCGGGCTGGAAGTACCGCAGGCCGGCAGGTCCGAGTGCCACTCCACCCTGCGTCGGACCCGAGAGGTAGGGGCCGTCGGCCGAGATAAGGCCCTCGAATGTCATGCCGGCGATCGTCCTTTGGTGGAAGATACGGTTGCGCATTGCGTCCTCAATCCGCTCCACAATCCCGCTGCTGACTTGGCCGGCGAACGCCGCGTTCATGCCAGCGACGCGCAGCACGGCACAAGCGCCTGGCCGTCATATGGCCGGCTCTTGCGGTGCTGGTGGCAGAGACGTGGTAGCTGGGGTTTCGCGATCGGCATCGAAGGCACGGAGGCCGCGGCGGCGCCAGCGTGTCATGATGTGGTGGGGATCGTCGCTGGCATCTTCTGCGCCGTGGAGCTGATCGGCGAGGTGAAGGAAGGCGCCGAGGAGGGTGGCGCGATCGTCGCGCAACAGCTCGACCAGGCCGGCTTTCTGGACGAGGCCGCCGAGTTCGATGAGGTGGCGGGTGCGCTCGCGGCGCGCCTTGGCCCACTCGCGCATGTCGGTGCGGGCCATCTGGGCGTCCAGTCTATGGCGCTGGATGGCTGCCCGGCGCAGCAGGCGCACCGTCGCTTGCAGGTCCCGGAGCAGGCTGACCGGCCCCGTTACGCTTTCCCCGGCCGCCCTGTTTGGTGTCACCGCGAAAGAACGCGGTGCCGCGATCGGTCCACCTCGCGACGGCTTCGGGTTTGTCTCGAGCCTGTTCGACGGCGGCGAGCAGCACGCCGGCCAGTGCTTCCAGGGGGAGTGAATCGGCGCCGGTCGCCAGCACCAGCTCGCCGAGCTGGGTCTTCTGCCGATCCTTCAATGACTTGGCTTTATCTTGGAGTGCCTTGATCTGGGCATCGAGATCGGCGGGCTTGCGCATGGAGCGACTCCGGGAGCAGGGTAGGGGCTGCACAATAAAGCCAACCGCTGCACCGCGTCACTCACGCTGCGGCGAGCGGCGGCGGGCCGTCAGCATTGTGTGAGTGCGCGCTTATACGTTGCTGCGCAACGTCGCGTCGGATAGCCTCGCCACAGCGAGCCTTTCGGAGCCTGCCGACCCGTGGCGATCTACCATCTCTCGGCGAAGGTGATCAGCCGCGCGGACGGGCGCAGCGCCGTCGCCGCGGCGGCGTACCGGTCCGCGTCGGAACTCCAGGATGAAAGGCTCGGCCGGGCGCACGACTTCACCAACAAGGCGGGGGTGATCCACTCGGAGATCATGCTGCCCGAAGGTGCGCCGGCCCGCCTCGCCGACCGGGCGACCTTGTGGAACGAGGTGGAGGCCACGGAGAAGCGGAAGGACGCGCAGCTTGCCCGCGAGATCGAGATTGCGCTGCCGCGCGAGCTGACCCAGGCGCAGGCGATCGGTCTGGCACGGGACTTTGTGCGCGAGCAGTTCGTGGCGCGGGGGATGGTGGCGGACCTCAACGTGCATTGGGGCCGCACGGCCAGCGGCGAGGACCAGCCGCACGCACATGTCATGCTGACGATGCGCGAGGTTGGGCCGGGCGGGTTCGGCAAGAAGGTGCGGGAATGGAACCGCACCGAGCTGCTGGTGGGCTGGCGGGAACGCTGGGCGGAGCTGGCGAACGAGCGCCTGGCCGAGCTTGGCCACGACATCCGGGTCGATCATCGGTCGCACGCCGAGCAAGGCATCGAGTTGGAGCCGCAGAACAAGATCGGCCCGGCGGGCATGCGGCGGGAAGCACGGGGCGAGGACGCCGAGCGTGCGGCGGAACATGAGGCTCTGGCGCGGCGGAATGGGGAACGGATCATCGATGATCCGTCGCTGGTGCTGGCGGCGCTGACGCGGCAGCAATCGACGTTCACGCGGCGCGACCTGGCGCGGCTGGTGGACCGGCACACGGCGGACCCCGAACAGTTCACCACGGCGATGGCGAAGGTCGAGGCTTCGCCCGAGCTGGTGCGGCTGGGCGAGGACGGGCGCGGGCAGGAGCGGTTCACCACGCGGGAGATGCTGGCGACCGAACAGCGGATGGAGCGGGCCGCCGCGGCATTGGCCGAGCGCCAGGCGCACCGGGTGAACCTGCGCCGCCGGCTGGCGGAGTCGACCACGCTGGGGCGGGAGCAGATTCTGGCGTACCGCCACGTGACGCAGATGCAGGACCTCAGCGTGGTGGTGGGCTACGCGGGGACCGGCAAGAGCACGATGCTGGGCGAGGCGCGCGCCGCGTGGGAGGCCGAGGGTTACCAGGTGCGCGGCGCGGCGCTGTCGGGGATCGCCGCCGAGCAATTGGAGGCCGGTGCGGGGATCGCCAGCCGGACGGTGCACAGCCTGCTGTTTCAGTGGGAGCAGGGGCGGGAGGCGCTGACCGCATGCGACGTGCTGGTGGTGGACGAGGCCGGGATGATTGGCTCGCGGCAGATGGAACGGCTGCTGTCGGCGGCACAGTCGGCCGGAGCGAAAGTCGTGCTGGTGGGCGACCCGGAGCAGTTGCAGGCGATCGAGGCGGGGGCGGCGTTCCGGGCGATCGCCGAACGGGTCGGCGCGGCGGAAATCACCGAGGTGCGGCGGCAGCGGGAAACCTGGCAGCAGGCGGCGACGCGGGAGCTGGCGACCGGGCGCACGGATGAGGCGCTGGCGCGGTATGAGCGGGCCGGCATGGTGCAGGGACATGCGACGCTGACCGAGGCCAAGGACGCGATGATCGCCGGCTGGGATGCAGCGCGGCGGGAGGCGCCGCAGTCGCGGCAGATCATGTTGGCGTACCGGCGCGACGACGTGCGCGACCTGAACGAGCGGGCGCGGGCGGTGCGCCAGGCGGCCGGCGAGTTGGGGGAAACCTACCGGGTGGCGACGGAGCGCGGGGTGCGCGACTTCGCGGCCGGCGACCGGGTGTATTTCCTGCGGAACGAGCGCGGGCTCGGGGTGAAGAACGGCACGCTCGGCACGGTGGAGCGCATTGAGGGGTACACGTCCGGCCAGGGCGACCGGCTGACGGTGCGGCTGGACGACGGCCGGGCGGTCGGGTTCGACGTGAAGGACTACGCACATATCGACCACGGCTATGGGGCGACGGTGCACAAGAGCCAGGGGGTGACGGTGGACCGGACGCATGTGCTGGCGACCAGCCACATGGACCGGCACGCGGCCTATGTCGGGTTGAGCCGGCACCGGGAGCGGGTGGACCTGCATTGGAGCGAGGACCAGGTGGGCAGCCGGGAGCGGCTGACGCGGGTACTTGGCCGTGAGCGGCTGAAGGACACCAGCCTGGATTACGGGTTGGCGGCGGGAACGCCAGAGGAACCAGAGATTCACCGCGAGTCGGCCGCCGACTCGATGCGGGCCTATGCCGAGCGGCGTGGTCTCGTGCCGGAGAGCGAGATCGTGTTGCGCCATCGTCCGGCCGAGACGCAACGCGCCGAACCGGCCCGGCCGCGGCGAGGGATGTTCGCCGGGCTGAAGCTGGACGCCGGCCGGTCCGTGCCGGTCCCCGAGCCGGCAGTCGCGCCAGCGGCGACAGAGCAGGAGCGGGAAGCGGACCGGCTGGCGCAGTCGGTCGGCACCTACGCCCGCGCCTGGGCGGACACCGCACGCATGCGCCAGGCCGGGCTGCCGGTGCTGCCGCACCAGGCGGCGGCACTGGCAGACGCCGATCGCGCGCTCGATGCGCAGCTCCCGCGTTTCGGGGAGGACCTCGATGCGGCGCTGACCCAGGCGCCGCGGCTGGCGCAGGGGGCCGGCACGGATTACGGGCTGGCCGTGCTGATCGAGGCGGGGCACACGGCGCGGACCGGTCGGGAAAAGCTGGAGGCGCGGGCACGCGAGACGGTGCGGGCCTGGACCAGGCTGGAGCAGGCGTACGACCAAGCCGAAGCGACCTATGACCACCGGACGCAGCGAACGCTCGGGGCGGAGATGGAACGGTTTGCCCAGGCGCTGAAGAGGGATCCCCAGCTCGACAGCGTGTTGCGGCAGCGTGGCCCGGAACTCGGCATTGCGGATGGCTCGCGACTGACGTTGGTGGTGCAGAGTCAGAAACTCGATTACGCGCTGACGCGCGAGCTGGGGCTGCGGCACGGCCTTGGCATGGGCATGTGAGCCGCGGCGATGGACGACGAGGCCGACACCGGCAGCGCGGAGCGGGCATTCGAAGCCCTGCGGGCGGAGGTGGTGGCGCTGCGCCAGACCATCGAAGGGCAGACGGCGCCGGACTACGCACTGACCCTCGGGGCGATCGTCAAGGAACTGCAGGCGGTCGGTTCGCGGCTCAATGCGATCGAGGCGGCGCCGCCGATGCAGGTGACGCCGGCGACGATCGCGCAGCAGATAAGGGACGAGGCGGCGCGGCTGGCCGATGGTCAGGCCCGGCAGATGCAGGCGGCACGGGAGGGTTTCGAGCGAGGACAGGACACTCTGGCGCGTGTGGCGTTCTTCCAGCAGCGCGCGCAGCACGATCGGAACATCCTGTGGGTCGTTGGCGGTGGGGCGGCGCTGATCGGGGCCGTGCTGGGCACGATGCTGTTCATGGAGATCAATCGGCACGCGCCCGACGACTGGGGATGGTCGGCGGACTGGGCGGCCTGGCTGATGCAGGCGAACACGCTACAAGCCGGCTATCAGCTCATCGACCGGAACAACCCCGGTGTCGCTGCGGCGGTGAATGAGGATATTCGGCTCGGCAACGCCTATGCCGACGCACTGCATAAGTGCGAGGCCGAGGCAACGCGGACTGGCAAGGTCGAGCGCTGCATTCTGGATGTGCAGCCCTCACGTTGAAGCCACCACACGGCGGGTTCATTGCGGCGATGCCCTTCGATCGCTTGCGACAAGGCACGTGCTCGTGACCGCGCGGCCAGTCGCAAGCCGACATTCGGGCGTAACGCAGTGCTGATTGATGCGGCCCAGGAGCGTAATCACTCGGTCTTTCCTGTGCGCTCTGCCGTTGCGCGTTGCCGGCCAACGCTGATATGTCCGAGCTTAAAGCTCAGCGTGAAGCCGCAGAGCGAACACCGATACGGGACCACGCTCGCGGTTATAGGCTGGGTTGTTGACGAACTGGTAGTCTGCCGTGATGTGGCCGAAGCTGAACACGGCGAGGCTATAGTACGTTTCGATGATCTGCTCCGGGCCGGCCTCTGGCATTTGGCCGTCGCCGATGATGCCGCCCAGGCCGCCGGCGGCGAAATACAGCTTGGCCTCATGTGAGATCTGACTGGTCGCGACCGCCAATCCCACGGTGTCATCAGGCCGCCCCCATCGTGTGCCGGCCAACGAAATTCCGGCCGAGACACTCTGGTCGATGTCGGTGAAATCGTCCTCTTCGACGCTGCCTTGCATCAAGCCGGCACGCAGGAACATGCCAATGTCACTGGCAAGTTGCTGCTCCAGGTTCAGCGCGACGCCATATTTGCTCCGATAGTTGCGGACAGCGCCCGTTGACGGCGTCGTCCCGGTCGCCGCACCGAGCGCGAGTGCGTCTGCATAGGTGCCCAGATTGCCGCGCGTAAGCCAGTACAGGAATTTCAGCTTGCCCGGTTGGTCCCAAAGCGTGTGCCGCTCCTCCAGTTCCACGACGAACTGGGTCTGCTGGAATAGCGGCAGGGCGAGATGAGTGCTGTTGGGCACGTTCGACAGGTCAAACACCCCGACCCTGGCAGTCCACCAGTCCTGATACCACTCCGCCGTGGCTCCGTAGGTCGCGCCCCAGGCATCCGCCGCGTAGTCGAACGTTCCTACGTCGATGATCGACCAGTTCAGGAAGTCGTTGCGCGGGTCATGCGCGTATTTGTTATTGTCGAATATGTCGACGACGGAGAACTTGCCGATGGTGAGTACCACGCGATTCGCCGTCTGTGTGCCACCGAGTTGATTGAGGTCGGGATCAACCTTCTGGGTCTCGCCACCCAGATCGATGGTTTGCCGAAAGAATGCGCGTGCCATCCGGTAGTAAGGGTCCGTCGCGCCGAGCTTGTATGCTTCGCCGCTGACATAACCAGCAACACCGAAGGTGTTGCTGAGCCCGAAGCCTTGATCCATTTCGGGATTGATCCAGACCTCCGCGCCTTGCCACGGACGGAAGCCGGCATAGACGGTGGCGTCCAACGTTTCGCGACCGTTTGCCGCCGGCGACAGGCTTTGCGGTCCCTGATACGGGGACCGGAAGGCCGGCTGGAGCAGCCAGACATTCGTCGCCTGACCGTGGACGGCCCACTGTTCCGGTGCAGTATCGTCCGGCACCGGCGGGGTATTGACCGACGCGGGGGAGGTCGGTGCGTCGGCACTTACCGGTGCGGTTTGTGCACCAGCCGTTAAGGGTAACAGGCACGCCACGGCGGCGACGATCAGAGGCGGCGGACTAAGCCGACTGCGATCGTGACGAACTCGGCCGAGCGGTAGCTGCCGGTCCAGACAATGCTCAGCAGGCCCGCCGTGGCAACGGCGCAGGATTGCCACACTGGCACGCCGAACAGCTCCCCGAAGCCGACAAGTCCGCTCGGTTCCGCCACCAGCGCACCGATGCAGCTTACCGTCAGGTCGGCATGCAACAGCACCGCCGGAATGCGGCCCGAACGGAGCAACACCAGTTCGGCAAGCCCCCTGCCGCGTTGTCATGCCGAGCCGTCCAGCCAATTCCCGCGCCATAAACAAGGCCGGTACCAGCATGAGTTGCGGCAACACCAGGCGATATCCCCATTCCGCGCCGCTCTGGGCTGCCGTGATGACGCTGCCGGGCTCGGTGTCGGGATCATGATGCGGCGAGCAGAGCATCGCTCCCGGCATTCCATGGTTCAGCGCTGGCACGGGCCGGCGTTCCCGCCGTGCGATCAAGGATTCGCTCCATCTGCAAATTGCTCGGCGGCGCCCGCTGTTGGTTCGTCCCGGGCCTCCTGCGGATCCTCCAGGCCGAGCACATCGTAGGCGATCGCAGAGACATGCGAGTTCACGCGTCGCAAGTCTCGCAGGATGGCAAGGTGCAGGGTGCTGGCTTCCAGTCCACCTGGCTGGTGGGCCTCCAGACGCGCCAGGTGATGCCGACCCGCCGCACGCTCCATGGCGTTCAGCTGTCTCTTGGCGTCGAGTAGTTTCTGTGCTGACCGGGAGTCCTCCGTCATGAAAGTGGCGGAGGCCAGCTTGAGGTCCTCGAGCACACGACCATGGAAGGCACGCAGATCCATCTCGTCCTCTTTCGTCAGCACCAGGCCGCGCTTCGCTTTGCGAGCTGCGGCATCAGCCAAGCTGCGTTCGATGATGTCTCCCGCATGGCCAAGATTGACCGCGAAATCGAGTACATGGTGATGGCGCTTGGCATCGATCTCTGACAAGCCGTCGGTGCCGAGCTGAGTGAGGTAGGCTTTCAGCGCTTCTTGCAGACGATCCAGCGCCTTGCCGACGCGGCCAAGCTCTTTGATCGCTTCCAAGTCGTTTCCCGTCACTGCCTGCACGAGCCGACGCAGCATGGCATCAACCAGATCAGCCATACGAAGTGCTTCGCGCGACGCGTTGGTGAGCGCAAGGTAAGGCGTGTCCAATACCGATTCTTCGAGGTAGAGGGGCTGAGCGGTGTCTTCCGTCTTCTTCGGCCGGTCCGGCATGGCCCGTGTCAAGACTCGAGCGGCGGGATCGAGCAAGCCGATGAAGACGACAGCCAACATCAGATTGAAGGCGATGTGGAAGTTGACGACGGCCGCGGCTGGCTGAGGGCTGATTGCCCATAGTGCTTCCGCGATCGGGTGCGCAAAGGGCAGCGTCGCAACGCAACCGGCGGCGCGGAAGGCGAGATTGCCGATAGGCAGGCGACGGCTGGCCGGCTCCGTGCTCGGAGCTTCCAGTACCGGCGGAATGGCGCCGCCGAGATTGGCGCCCAGTACGAGCGCGATCGCCGCAACGGGCGTGATCACGTTGCCCGCGGCCAGGGAGGCTAGGAGAAGCATGACCGCCACGCTCGAATGCGCTGCCCAGGTGAGCAACGCTGCCAGCATCAGGTCGAGGAGCGGCTCGCGCGTGAGAGCACCCAGGATCGCGCCCAGCACCGGCGCCGTCTGTACCGGCTGGATGGTGAGAACAAGTTGATGCAGTCCCAGCAGCATCAGCCCGAGCCCGATGCCAACGCGGCCTAGATCGTGAATCATTCCCTTCCGGCCGCGCCGGAACGCAATGTAGCCGGCGATCAGCAGCACCGGGGCGACCCAGGACACATCGAAGGATAGGGCCTTGACGATCAGTGCCGTGCCGATGTTGGCGCCTAGCATCACTGCAAGCGCCGGCACCAGTGCCACCATGCCGTCGGCAGCAAGCGAGGTCGTCATCATTGCGGTCGCTGTGCTGCTCTGTAGCAGCGCAGTTACCACCAGGCCGGCCCCGACTGCCGCGAAGCGATTGCGCAGTGTGCGCCCGATCACACGGCGCAAATCCGACCCGAAGGCGCGCACAACGCCGCTCTGGACCATATGCATGCCCCAGAGCAGCAGAATGACGTAGCCGACGAGTTCGACGAGGGCGATTGTGGCGATCATTGCGCCCTTCCTGATGGACGAGAACGTGACGTTCGCCCACATGCCGAACATGATGTCATTGTCGAATCGTTTGTTCGGATCACCACGCTACGAGCAATATCGCGAGGCTCGAAGTCGCTGCCCAGGATGAGAATCAGGTCGGGAAAGGTTGTTCCAGTGGCGAGCCTGCAAAACGCAATCATCGCACTCAACCTTATGCTACTGGCCAACCGCGAGCTGGATCACCTTGAAGGCGACCAGGGCGACGGCGGCAACGAGATAGACGCGCAGAATGATCATCCAGATTCTCTTGCTCAGGCTGAGGCCCGCCGGAGCCAGCGTGTCGAGCGGCGGCATACGCCAGGTCGCTCGCAGCGTCCGCAGCCGATCCGGATCGATCAGGCTGCCGGCCGTCCCCGGTTCAGCGCGCCGCGGGCGGAGCACCATGATGGCGGCAAAGCCGGCCGCGCCTAGCGCGGTGCCTAGACCGAGGCTAGCAATGATCGTCTCGCCGGAGATGTCCGGGAACACCGTGGCCGCGGTCAGCACCATCGACAGCATGACCAGGACCCAGATTACCGCACCGGTGAACAGGTTCAGCCAGCGACCGTTAACCCACGGCCCAAGTACAGCCTTGTCGTTGCACAACAGCAGCAGGAACACGGTGGCGGATGGCAAAAGCACACCAGCGAGGGTCTGCACGGCGTTGGTCAACAGCCCGAGCAACGCGTCGCTGCCGAACAGCACCAGGGCCGCCGACCCGGCGATCAAGCCGGCATACACCGCATAGAAGCCGCGCGCGTCGGCCGGCTTGCGGTGCAGCGAGTGGCGCAGCGACAGCACATCGCCGATCGCGTAGGCCGTGGACAGCGACACGGCGGAGGCACCGATGATGCTGGCGTCCAGCAGGGCGAGCGCGAACATCACGCCGGCGGTCCGGCCGGCATAGGCCTCGAGGCCCTTTGCGAGCGCACCGGCATCCGTGAACTGGCCGAAGCCGGCAGTGCCCTGAAAGGCCACCGCGGCAAACGCCATGATCGCGATCGCGCCGGCCAGCACGAAACCTATGCCGATCACCAGGTCGGCCTTTTCGTAGGCCATGAAGCGTGGGGTAATCCGCTTGTCGATCACGTAGCTCTGCTGGAAAAAGAGCTGCCACGGGGCGATGGTCGTGCCGACGATGGCGATCACCAGCAGCATGACATCGGACAGGTTGCCGGCCGAAGGGAACCGCGGCACCACGAGATCATGCCCGATCACGGAGAGCGGTGGATGCGCCATCAGGAAGATCGGCACCAGCAGCAGGCTGAAGAAGCACAGCGCCAGCGAGAATCGCTCGAAGCGGCGAAAGCTACCGGTACTGGCGGCGGAAATGACGATCCCGGCGGCGACCGCGATGCCCCAGACGCGCGGCACGCCCAGATAGCCGAGGGCGAGATTGATGCCGATGAACTCGGTGACGATAGTCAGCCCGTTCAGGATGAACAGGTCGATGACACTGAACGCGCCCCAGAACTTGCCAAACCGCTCCACGATCAGCCGGGCATGGCCAACGCCGGTCACCGCGCCAAGGCGCAGCACCATTTCCTGGTTGACGTAGAGCACCGGAACCAGCAGCAGCAGGGTCCACAGTAGGGCGGTGCCGTAGTTCTGGCCGGCTTGGCCGTAGGTGCTGAAGGCGCCGGCATCGTTGTCGCCGACCATTACGATCAGGCCCGGGCCGACGATCGCCATCAGCGTCGTGAGCCGCGCCTTCCAGGTGCAACGGTGGCGCGTGTCGCCCTGATAGATGGTGCCGAGCGCGCCCTCGATATCGCCGATGTGGGCGGGATCGAGAACGGCGTGACGCACAGTGTTGGTGTCAACGCTTGGATCGAGAACAAGGTCGGACATGGTGGCCTCGGGACGCAGGAGTGACGGCGGCAGGGATCGCTCGACGGGGCCGAGCGGATGCGGGTAGCGGAAGGCGCGGCAAAACCGCACCCCGCCGTCAATGCGGAGGAGGGCCGTGGGGCGTGGAAAGGTCCGCCTGCCAGCGGCAGGTCAGTCGGCCGTCGGGCGCAACCAGCCATTGCGCGGTCAGCACCGGCCGCGATGGCGGCGGGAACGGGCGTGCGGGCGCATGGCCGAGCACGGTTCGCGGCAGGTCGGGCACGGCGTGTGCCCGCAGCACATCCACTTTGAGGAAGGCAGCCATGGCCCTCTCCTCCGGTTCAAGCGGTTGCTCGAACCCGGGAGGGCCTGGCCGCTAGCCCGGGCGCGCTCGCGCGGTGGGCATGACGGTCACAAGCACGACCCGGGCGGCGGTCCAACCCAGCAGAACGGTCACAGCAGGCGGCAAACGCCTACTGTGGCTCTCCGAGGGCTGGCTGGTAGGTCGCGGTTTCATGTGATCCCTGACTGGTTGCATCGGCCCGGCCGGAGCCGGGATAGGCGCAGGCGCGTCGTGGCAGAGGCTGGCGCCTCAGCCCGGTGCGCGATATACTCATACCCAGTATGAGGTCAAGGGTCGTGTCGTCGCCGGATGAAGAAAAAATCAAACTGCTGAGACGGCTCGGTCGCATTCGCGGTCAGGTGGAGGCCATCCAGCGGGCAATCGACGAGAACGCGAGTTGCGCCGCCGTGCTGCAGCAGGCGACGGCCTGCCGCGGCGCGCTGGACGGCTTCATCGCCGAAGTGATCGAGGACCACATCCGCTCCTGTGTAGTGGAGGAGAGTGACCGCGCGCGCGCCACTAAGGCAGCCGAAGAGTTGATCCGTATCGTGCACTCCTACCTGACCTAGGGTCCGACGCAGACAGCAATCGGGTTGCCCGTGCGGTCGCAGGCGGGTTCGCCAGGTCACCGGGCATCGCGTAGACGGAATGTACCGGATGCTAACGCGGCCTGTGGCCGTCGGGGTGCGCTTCGCCGCGTGACAGTTCGCGAGGCTACCATCTGCAACCGGACTAGCCCAATAGCGGCTTCTCGCGTTACCCGCGTTGGCACCAGACCCGAAAGTTCGGAGTCCACCGACCTTCCCCGCTAAACATCCCGCTGCGCTTGGTCGCGTTGTAGATAGCTGGCACAATCCTGTCGACATGGTGGCCCATGTAGGTGAACAGGCCGATGTGGGGGAGTCTTGAGCATGTTGGATGGTGACCTCGTGAAGGCTGGCGCGGTGGAGAGCTGCGCCGATGCCTGCTGTGGCTCCGCTCCTTCTGTGCTGACGCTGACACCGGAGCGTGCGGCGCTGATTGAGCAAGCGTTTCGCTTTGAGTGGATGACGGTCGCATGGATGGTGATTGAGGGCGCCGTGGCGATCATCTCGGGCGTGGCAGCATCTAGTCTGACGTTGATGGCCTTCGGGCTTGATAGCGTGATTGAGCTGGCATCGACGGGCGTGCTCATCTGGCGTCTCACTGTCGAACTACGTCACGGCCAGGCGTTTTCTGAACGTGCCGAACGAACCGCCAGCCGGATCGGTGGGGCGTTGCTATTCGCGCTTGCGGCCTACATCGTCGCGGGAGCGGCCTGCAGCTTATGGGCTCAACGCGGCGAAGCGTTTTCATTTCCGGGGTTGATCGTTGCGTTGCTAGCCATGCCGATTATGACCGTGCTGGCGCGCCGCAAGATCGTGATTGCAACGCAGCTTGGTAGCCGCGCCATGAGAGCCGATGCTGCCGAGAGCATCATCTGTGGTTGGCTGTCGCTTGTTGTTGTCGTTGGTTTGTTGGCAGATTACGTGCTGGGGGCGTGGTGGGTAGATGCGGTAACCGCGCTGGCGATCGTGTGGTTTGTCGTCAAGGAAGGCCGCGAGGCATGGAGTGGCGGACATTGCTGCGGCCATGACTAGCCGGCACCGCGATGCGGAATTCAAGACTTATGCAAAGTTTTTCAGCCCTTGATTTGAAAGAGCTTTTCCTTTGCACAAGTTACCGCCATAAGTGAGGCGTGATTTACAGGTATCCCCGTTAACCCCACTTCGCCGATTCGCCCCCGATTCGCGGTAGTCGGCGGAAAAATCCCGAGTCCTGGTCTCGGGTAGGTTGCAGAAACGGCTGTAGTGAAGACCAAGCCTGTTCCAATTGCCGCGGCTATGTGGATAGTCAGTAGCCGTTATGTTCCTGCGCTCGACGATTCGCGAGAAGGACGGCAAGCGCCATCGCTACTGGAGCGTGGTGGAAAACCGTCGCGTGGTGGGGGGCGGGGTGGTTCAGCGCCCGGTGCTCTACCTGGGCGAGATCAACGACAGCCAGGCGGCAGCGTGGCGCAAGTCGATTGAGGTTCTCGAAGAAGGCTCGCCTCGTCCGCGCACTCTGCCGTTGTTCCCGGAGGAACGGGCCGAGGGACTGACTGCGGACGGCACGGTCGTGCGGCTGAAACTTTCCGAGGTTCGGCTCTGCCGGCCGCGCCAATGGGGCGGCGGCTGGCTGGCCTGGCAACTTTGGCAGCAGCTTCAGTTGGACCGGTTCTGGTCGGAACGCCTGCCACCCAGCCGGAAGAAGACGCGATGGGATCACATCCTGTTCGTGCTCACCGTCTATCGCTTGCTGGCGCCTGGCAGTGAATGGCGGCTGTATCGGCAATGGTATGATCGCACCGCCGTGGCCGATCTGCTGGGCAGCACGGCCGACCTGGCCGAGATCCATAAGCTCTATGGCTGTCACGATCGGCTGCTGATCCACAAGGAGGCGCTGTTCTCGCATCTGCCGCAGCGTTGGCGCGACCTGTTCAACGCCAGCTTCGACGTCCTGCTCTACGATCTGACCAGTACTTATTTTGAAGCCAACCCGCCGTTCCCGGAAGGCGACAAGCGGCACTTTGGCTACTCGCGCGATCGGCGGCCGAATTGCATGCAGGTGGTGATCGCCCTGGTGGTGACGCCGGAGGGTTTGCCGCTGGCGTACGAGGTGTTGGCCGGCAATACCGCCGACAGCACGACGTTGCGCGACTTTCTTGCCAGGATCGAACGGCAATACGGCAAGGCCCGCCGGATCTGGCTGATGGACCGCGGCATCCCGACCGAGACGGTGCTGGCGGAGATGCGCGCGTCGGATCCGCCGGTGCAGTATCTGGTGGGGACGCCAAAGGGCCGCCTGTCGCGCACGGAGCAGCGATTGCTCGCCTTGCCGTGGCAGGAGGCTCGGCCCGGTGTGCAGGTGAAGCTGCTGACCGAGGATGGCGAACTGTATGTATTTGCCGAGAGCCGGGACCGCGTTGCCAAGGAACGCGCGATGCGCCGGCGGCAACTGAAGTGGTTGTGGGCGCGGTTGAAGCAGCTTGCGGCGATGGAGCTGACGCAGAAGGAACTGCTGCTGAAGCTGGGCGCCGCCCGTTCGCGCGCGGCGAAGGCCTGGCAGTTCGTGGTTGTCGATGTGGCGTCCGATCGCATCGGGTTCAGCTACCGGCTCGATCGGAACAAGCTGCGCCAGCAACGCCGCCGCGAAGGCCGCTATCTGCTGCGCAGCAACCTGACCGAGGAGGACCCCGGCAAGTTGTGGCACTATTATGTACAGCTCGTTCAGGTGGAGCAGGCGTTCAAAACCTTGAAGGACGATCTCGCCATCCGCCCGGTGTTCCACCAGCTCGAGAACCGCGTTGAGGCACATATCTTCATCGCCTTCCTCGCCTACGCTCTGTACGTGACGCTCGGCCAGCGATTGCGTCCGCACGCGGCTGGCCTGACACCGCGGGCAGTGCTCGAGACCTTCATGGCGGTGCAGATGATCGATGTGCACCTGCCGACCACCGACGGGCGCGAACTCGTGCTCAGCCGCACCACCGAAGCCGAACCGCCGCTGCGTCTGCTGCTGGACACGCTGGGGATCAAGCTGCCGGCTCAGCCGGTGCCGCGGATCAGCGCAGCTCCCGCCTCGCCACCTCCGATGTAGTGAAGACCTTTTGGGGGGCAGCTAATCCGATCAATGGGTTAAATTGCGTCAGACTCGCTAATCCGCGAAGTTGGGTTAAGCGATAGATCGGTGGTGTAGGTTATGCTTGAGCGGCTCGAGAGGCGAGACTCCCCCCCTCCCACGATCCTGCGTCAGGCCAAACCGTCGAACGGCGCGCGCCAGGCGTCTATTGCCGATAGTTGATCGTGCCATCGCATTATGTTTGGGAATTCCGCCACGGGCAGACCGGCGCCTTGCGCGAATGGCAGCGTGGTCGCGACCCGGAAATCGGCGTAGGAGACTTGATCGCCGACCAGCCAGGTCCGGCGGTCGAGCTGGGCGTCCAGGACGGCTGCATGGCGTCGGAAATCGCCCAACGCTTTCTCGATGACGTTCGGGTCAGGCGCTTGGTCTGAAAACGTCGGAACAATGATCCTATGCCAGTAAAGGACGCTCGCGGCGGGGTTGAGGTGGTGCGTGGCCCAGCTGACCCACAGGATCATCTCCGGCGCCGCCTCTCCCGTCCGCCAAAAGTCCGAGCCGGCGATCTGCGAGAGCCGGCAGGCGATGGCGTCCGTCTCCCAGAGCGTGCGCCCGGCTTCTACCAGGACGGGAACCAGGGCGTTGGGATTGATCGAACGAAAGGCCGCCTGATGGTCCGGGTGGCGGGGACTCGCCCGCACATACTCCACCGGCGAAGCCAGATGCCGTGCCACGGCGACCGCTACGCGGGGATTGAGGTTCTGGGAGTAGTATAGCTTCACGGTGTCGCACCCTCGCGCTTGACCTATCGCGTTGATATTAACATGATGTGCGGGCGTCAAACGTCCCGTTGCTGCCAGTCGAGACCACGCACTTCTTGCGCGATCACCCCCGCGAGAAAACGGAGCGACGGCATGAGCGATGAAACGGCGCCGCAGGCGAAGGGCCACACTGGCGGCTGCCTCTGCGGAGCGGTGCGGTACGAGTTGGCCGGCGAGCCGCGATTTGCCGGCTACTGCTTCTGCGCTGATTGCCGCAAGGCCTCAGGTTCGGGTTTCGTGGGCTTCATGGCGGTGGCCAGCAGCGACGTGCGTTTCAGCGGCGAGACCCGGATATTCAGGAGCAAGTCGGCACGAGGCGGCGAGGCCGTGCGCAATTTCTGTCCGGTTTGCGGCAGCCTGATCTTCGGCGGAATTGTCGGGGTGGATACATCACACACGATCTACGCCGGTTCCCTCGACGACCCGGCGGTCTTCCGCCCGACCATCGCGATCTTCAACCGCGACCGCCCCGTCTGGGCCTTGATGCCGCCAGGCCTCACCGTGTTCGAAACCATGCCGTCCTGACCGACGGCCTTTGTGGCGTTAGCCTAGCAGATTGAAGCCAGCACCTGGTGCATCGGGGTGGTCTGGGATGTTCCCCCCCCCGAGCACTTGGCTGGACTTTTATTCTTGAAAGATTTTATCGAGAGTGGCCGGCGACTGGGGCGACAGACCGGGAGGTGCGCCGCGCGACCCTCGGCCACCCCGGACCGGCGGGGGCTCGGCCCTTGCGCAGCGGGACCGGTTTCCCGGCGCTTCCCGTGGGCTGGAGCTCTTGTCGCCTGCGCAAGCGGTGCAGGTGGTGTAACATTCATCGGCCAGTAGGGAGATGAGCAGTGCCCGAGGAGCTTCTTACACCGGAAAACACCCGCGGCTTTGATGCGGAGGGCCTTGCCGTTCTCAATGAAGCGTTCGGCGCGCTGCTACACGAATACGAAGGACGCTTTGCTCCCTCTCACATTCACCGGGTGATGTTGACCGCATGGACGGGCAGGACGACCGTGCAGCGGCTTGTAGAGAGAACGCGTTACGAAATGGAGTTGGAGTAGGGCACTTGGGGACCGGTCCGCTGGTAGCCGCCCGGAAGGGGCGGCATCGGCGGGACTACGTCAAGCCAGCACCTGATACACTATGGCTAATAGTGTAGCAGACGGACCCCGCCCCTGCCCCGACGCACACCACGTAAACCCCCATTTCCCCACTGTTCCAGCCAATCAGTGCTGTCATTTTCAGAATTATCTGATCGTGTTTTTTGAGCGCTATTTGATCGCATCAAGCGGTGCCGATGACCAGACAATCGCGGGCGGCGTCCACCAGCTCGCGGGTCACGGTAGTAAGCCGATTGAGTTGCTTGATCCGCCGGACCTGCGACATAAGCCGGTCGATCAGCCGGAAATTTCCGGCTGTGATGGTGATGATGGCCGCCACTGCTTCTTGATCGGCAAACTCCTCAGCTCGGATGGTGCCGCCCCATCCCTGCCAGTGCTGCTCGAGCACGAAGCGCGTCTCGTCATGGCTCAACGGACGGAAGGCATGCGCGAACCCAACTCGCGAGTAAAGTTGCGGGTAGCGCGCCAGCCGTTTCTCCAATCCCGGCATGCCGATCAGCACCAAGCCGATCTCGCGCCGGTCATAAAAGTCACGAAGCTCCTCGAGGCTGGGCGTGCTGAGCCGATCAGCCTCGTCGACGATGACCAGCTCGCACTGCGTGCTGAAGTCCATCTGACCGTCCGGTTGGGCTGGCCCCCGTGCCCGCCCGACCAGCCCTCGCAATTGGATCAGCCCATCATCGAGGCTGGACCGGACTGCGCGCGGTGTGTTGGCAACCGATGGCGTGTAAAGGACGCTTCGGCAATCGGCGATCTCCACCGGCACGACCTCGCCTGCGGCAAGCGGATCACGCCCTTCGAGTAGATCCCACTTGGCATAATGGCGGGCAGACAGAGTCTTGCCCACGCCAGGTGGTCCAAAGCAGATACCGATGTAGCGCTCCCGCCGGCAGGCACCGCAGAATTCTTCGAAGCGCCGGTATTCCTTGGTCACCAGGAAG
>Ga0335073_10003472_pt1 | contig 21971 bp, 17 predicted proteins | sample Lox_Sample_22_FD_207093 | JGI IMG/M metagenome (GOLD analysis project Ga0335073, IMG submission 207093) | Soil microbial communities from Loxahatchee National Wildlife Refuge, Florida, United States - Lox_Sample_2.2 | ecosystem: Environmental > Terrestrial > Soil > Wetlands | place: USA...
CTAACCCTAACCCTAACCCTAACCCTAACCCTAACCCTAACCCTAACCCTAACCCTAACCCTAACCCTAACCCTAACCCTAACCCTAACCCTAACCCTAACCCTATCGGTCAATACTTCCCTAACCCTAACAAACCCCAACGCTCATCACTTCCCTAACCACTAACCATAGCGGCTCCCTAGCGGTTATCCCAGCGGTTCCTCTAGCGGTTATCCCAGCGGTTCCTCTAGCGGTTATCCTAACGGTTATCCTAGCGGTTACCCTAACGGTTATCCTAGGTTCCATAGCGGTCCTATAGCGGTTCCCTAGCGTTTCCATACCGGCCCCATACCGCTTCTATAGCGGTTCCATAGCGGTTCCCTAACGGTTCCATACCGCTTCCATAGGTTCCCTAACCGTTCCATAGCTTCCATAACCGTTCCATAGGTTCCCTAGCGGTTCCATACCGCTTCCATACCTTTTCCCTAACCGTTCCATACCACTTCCATAGGCTCCCTAACCGTTCCATAGCTTCCATAACCGTTCCATAGGTTCCCTAGCGGTTCCATACCGCTTCCATAACCGTTCCATACCGCTTCCATACCGCTTCCATACCGCTTCCATACCGCTTCCATAGCGGTCCCACACCGGTCCCATAACGGTCCCATAGCGCTTCTGTAGCGCTTCCATAGGTTCTCTAACGCTTCCATAGCGCCTCCATAGGTCTCATAGCGCTTCCATAGGTTCCATACCGCTTCCATAGGTTCCCTAACGCTTCCATAGGTTCCCTAACGCTTCCATAGCGGTTCCAGTAGCTCAGCCTTTTGACTGCGCCCCGTCAAAAGGCACGGTTTTTTTATTGTAGTATAGCAGCAGCCATGTTCCGTGCAAATAGCGACTCCTAGACGCGTCGACGCCCTTCAGCTTTTTAATTAGGGCGCCCGGTGGCAGTTGGTGGTGGTGGCCCATTTTTTTAAGTATTAGTGGGGGTCAAAAAATACCTCCCACACAGTATAAAGTGACTTACGGCTTAATTCCCGCGAGAATAGTATTCAGACCGATTATGGGGCGCCGCCGCATAATTCCAAGGAACATAGGTTTAGGGTTGCGTCTAGGGTTAGGGTTAGGGTTGTATAGCTAGGGTTAGGGCCAGTGGAAGAGCGAAGCGACGGAACGGGTGATAGGGTGTTAGTTGGTTAGGGTTAGGGGTTAGGCTCTAGTATTAGGCCACTTATGAGCGTACTTTGGCACCTGTAGAAGCTTCAGAATGTATTTTTGCTTCTGGAGGCTTCAGATCGTATTTCCACACATATAGGCACTTTGGAACGTATTTAGACACCTTTGGAGGCTCCAGAGTGTCCTTGGTGGCGTTCAGAAGCACGGTAGAAGTGGCATTTTGTGTCTTTTCATCGTCGAGGTAGCTGTAAGCGCAGTTGCTTTGCTGAACGGCATCCAAACCTCATGCAACTGCAGATGTTCGAGGACATGTTTGATAAGCCAGAAAAGCAAGTCAAATGAACTAGCCGTCGAGTTTGAGCGCGCTGGTACGGATCATTTTGATATTGCTGTCCAAAGGCTTCAGGATCGCTAGGGTTAGGTCGTGTCTATGGTCTCAGCTATGTCAGAAGTGTTTTACGAGCCTTTGGCAATTGAATTCTGTAGAAAGAGCTTGGAACGGTACCGAACCACGATTTCTCGGGAGAATTTCATTAGCCAGGCTACCTTCATAGGCATCCTTTTGACCGCGCCCCGTCAAACAGCACGTATTCTAGTAGCTCAGACTTGCTGCGTAATTCGCGCGAGAATAGTGCTCAAACTTTGAAACTGCTACTGGTATCTTATTGAGTCGCACCCATCAGTAATCTGTTCAGAAGTGTATATCTAGATTGATCTAGTTACCAGTAGTCGCTCCATTTTCAACAAGAAATCTTACTACTCCTTTACGCCGTCGTTTATTCGCTTCGAAAAGAGGTGTCTCTCCCTTTTTGTTCTTCATTCCAATATCCGCTCCATTTCTGATAAGTTGTCGTACTACCCTTGGAAATCCTCTAGAACTTGCTCTAAATAGAGGTGTCTCTCCCTTTGTGTTTATTGAGTTGATATCGGTTCCGCTATGGATAAGTAGCCGTATCATATCATCCGATCCATGAGGACGTAGTTTGAATAAAGGTGTCTCTCCATTCATATCTTTTGCTTTTACATTTGCTCCATATTCAACGAGCATCCGTGCTATTCCAACGTAGTTCTTAGATACTGCCTTGAAAATAGGAGTCTCTCCTCCTTCAGACTTCATATTAGTATCTGCTCCGTGCTTTAGAATCAGCTGTACCATTTCACTATCGCCTTTACTAACAGCTTCAGAAAGGCATGTAGTTCCTCGATTCAACCTTTGATTGATATTGGCTCCGCCATTGATGAGTATCCGTATTATCTCGATACTACCCATATCATACGCGCAGTAGAGCACCGTTATACCTGTATTATCCTTGGAATTGACATCCGAACCGTCTTCGATAAGCGTTCGAACTGCGGCATCATATCCGCCAGACACCGCATACCATAACCATGTACGGCCATTTGTGTCTTTTCTCTCCATATCATTCTCTTTCGACTTCGCTAATAGTCTTAAGATTGCTTGTTGATCTCCTTTGACTCGCGTGAGAAGATCCAAAAGAAGAATATCATCATTAAAGCAATCTAATTTTCGAAGAAATTCATTCATATCCCAATTTGGCCAGAGTTCTGCAGTTTGGTTCGGACTGTAAGAGGAGAGAAGAAACGCAAGAGTATCCTTAACGACTTCCTTTACGGTTTTGTTATAGTCGACTTGCAATAGTGGAGTATCATTAGCATCTGTTGACATACTAAGCAATGCGTAAATCTTATCTCTCTCATCACTTGATTCGCAATTTCGAAACTTCTTTAGAAGAGTGTGAAGGTCTCGATTCGTACTCCACCATGATGCGGTTCGTGGACATCCTGGAATGATATCCAACACTGCTTGCTGCTGAGAATCCGGTATTATGCCTATCAGTGAAGGGATAATTGCAAGAAAACGAGCCGAGACTATTTCTTTCCCACAGACAAATATAGCTCTCTGCGCATGAGCTATTTCCTGTAAAATCCAAACTCTCTTAAACCAGGGTTGATCTAATAGCGCTTCTAGGCTCTGTTGTATCAATACTGAAGCCGGTTCTGCCTCTGGTAGGGTCTTCACGTACGTCCACATGTCTCTCCACCGTTGATCTGAAACTTTCCAATCCCAACTTGTATGCTTCAGACTTTCAGTTTGAAGTTGACGTATAGCGCGCATGATTACGATGGTTTCGTTATTTGATGGACCTAACCAGATAACAACTTGCTGAGCAGTCTTATAAATCTCTGCCATCCTTCGTACTTGATGACCACGCTCCCTCTGGTCTTTTTGATTGATGCAAATGGCATCTATCCATAGTATACGATCTTGTTTTAGCCAACGGAGGTTCTTTAGCGCTAAATATAAGTTTGACGTAATATCCATTGGATAACCATTGACAGAGATGGTGCATTGTTTCTCGAGGTTTCCCCATACGTATGAAAGAGCTTCATATTCTATGCGATCTTCAAGATTCAACTGTGCATGAAATAGCTCACACTCAATCTCCGAATAACCGCCTCTCAGGAGTCGAATGAGCCGGAAAGATGGTCTTTCCAAATCAATTGGATCGTATTTGAAGGGCCTCATTACGAACTTGCCGAGACCTTTTGTTTAGATGTGAGTATTTTGTGTATGATGAGACTAGAAACAGTACGGCAGCTAGCAGCTTTGACGTGTGTGAGGTGTCCAAGTTAGACAAGAAAATCTCTGGAAATTGCTTACACAATCCTCGTTTCGCTAAAGGAGATTTGGAGAACCGTAGTAAGGCAGTTCGGTGAGTGCAGAGGAATGCTTTTGAAGAACGTAGTAGACGTGGCAGACGTGGCAGACTGGACGTGGCAGACGTGACAGACGTGGCGGACGTGGCGGATGTAGCAGACGATGCAGGAACGGTAGACGTTGCAGACGTGGCACACGTCGCAACGGAAGGGTTATGTATCTTATCAAGACAATTGGCTAATTTTACTACGGTGATAAGCGTGGTAATAGATGGTATTAAAAGAAAAACGTGTAAAAGTGGCGGCAAATGTCTTCCTTTTGATGTATATTTCCCGTCAACTTGCGTTGATGTATAATATACGATGGCCATTCGCATGGTTTATACGGCCATTTAATCAACGGTTCGGATTAAAAACGGATTCGAAACCCGGAAGTGGGAGTTGGCCGAATAGATTAGCAATCACGTATTTATGGACATTTTTGGAAAATTCTTGGAAGAGTAGAAGCCCTGGCTTCCAATTTCGGTTCTAAAATGCTTAATGTTGGACAGAAGCTTCTAAGATAGCTGATATCCGGTATTGAACTACCGACTTCATAGAGTTTGCACAACTTTTTGATATCATCATCACTGTTGGATGCATTCGTGTTGCCTTTTCGAAGAGAATATTTCCATTGAGTTTCAATCCATTTCTGTTTAGTTATTAGTTCGATGAAACATCTTGCAACAATTAAATAGACAATTATTGATAGCTAGATTCACTAAAACTAAGCAAAACATCACGTTGATAATAGCTAGTATCGTGGGCTTATCTGTGACGACATATTAAGTACGGTATCAATATATGAACTTGTGAATGCTATAAATTTGATACAAAAGCTCGTACATCCGTTGAAGTCTCTCTCTTTAGGTAGGTAGTCTTCAGTTACCTTCAAAATACATATCTCTTCGTTCAAAATAATACGAAGACTCTTAAAGTGCGACTCATTGACAGATGAAACCATATGCTTTGTAATTGACGCAGCTACAGCAAGCTACATGAAACTTTAGAGATTCCATAGCACTAGTTACGCTATTTCAACTCTTCTGTCGGTAGTTCTTGTCAATTCAACGTTTTGATAGCATTAAGCCTGATGCGGATAAGTAATCTAAGCATCTTCGTATGTGTCTCGTGACGAATTTCAAGATTCATACAAACGTCTCGTTCGAATCAATACCTAAACTCTGATGTAATACAAGCATACAGATCTTAGGAGGTAACCAATTCCTCCTGTGGTATAAAATCATCGACGGATAATTCCAATTTAATGTTCGCTTCATTACATAATTGCCACAATTTCGTACACCCTTCGTCTTCCGGATGTAACCAACCTATAGCGGATATGTACTCCAGTTTCTTTTGCTCTTCGTGAGCTAAGATATCGGAGATATACTGCTCTAGAATGCGTATGACGTGAATTCCATACGTCCATTTGCGCCGCTCGAGATCTGGTTGCATAATTTGTAGCTTCTTGAGTGATGCTGGTAGAAGTAAATAGAGTGGTTTCGAAGTTAATGGACCGATCAATATCTCCTCATACGTATAGAATGACTCAATGTGAATATGCAGACTACTTAGTGTTGTCAAACCCACTAGTAAATTCTCAAGACAAGGTCGTCTAATAAAATTTCCAATACTGATCTGATCAATCTTCAATTCTTCCAGCGAATGAGCCTGGCTTACTACAAGCCGCCTACCAAATCCTTCCATATAGAACCTTTGTGCTAGCCAACGAGTGATAGAGAGTGATTTGAGCGCTTTACAAGATTCGATAACAATGTTGAGACCTTCAAAGTCAATCTCATCACAAGTGATGACCAATTTCTTCACATTGGAAACATGTGGACGTAGATGGACGGAACGAGACGTATCCAAGAGAGTTCCCACATTGTGGATGCTGATTTCGCTGAGCCGTGGAAGACAAAACAGAGTTCCGTAGTCGTTTACGTAAAGAGATGCTCCATAATATCCAATAAGAGAAACGTAACGTAAGTTTTGAAGTGGTAGCATCGGTCCAGCATCTTCTGATTCTAATAGCTCGGCGACCTTGTTGATAAATGTCTTCACATATGATCTTGGAGATAAATTCAATAGAAGAAGCTCGAGACGTATCGTTCTGATCAAAAATAATGCCAACAGTGCATCATTGATGGCATCACCGTCTCCTTCACTAATCGTCTTCACAAACTTGGCATCGTTTCCAAGTATTGACTCTCTCGCCAACCGTTTCAGAGCCTCAATTTCATCTTCACTAAATTCGAGTCCAGCCATAAGTTTCTTAGAAGGTTCAATTATGCCGATTCTAGTTGAGTTAACAGAAAAATATCGAACTTTCATTTCATATTCTGGATGCTGAAGTAGGTGTCGCATAAATAACCGTAGTCTTGAAGCTGAATCTGTTCCTATAGCCCTCAAATTGCGGACGAGAAGTGGCGTTGCTATCTTGTTAAAACACTTGCATGTTATGCAGAGGTTGAGTAGAACGCAAGATGTGTTGAAGCCAAAATCAATCATTGCGACATTGATGAAGATTTCATTTATGATTTCCTCGGGAAGAGTGTCTAGTCTGAGTGCCATTGTACTCTACTCTGTGATATTTGGTGGCGCGGGAATCCTGAAGTATCGTAATTCAAATATGAGATGAAGCCGCTTTCGACGTAGCTCTGGATAGCAGAATTTGCGTCTCACGTGCTGGTACGACCCAAATCGCCAAGATCAAGTTTCAGACAGAAGAACTCCACGGTCACATGGTTTGATCCTAAAGAGTGCCACAACCCGAACTGCAAAGGATTTCATATTCATCAAGCCGTAACTCAAACCCTCAAATACCAACTTCTAATGGTCAAAATGATAGTTGAAATGGGTCTATCGACTCCATATACTTCTGAAGAGACTGAATTAGGTTCAATTCAACCAGATTACGAAAATGAAGCCATCTACCAAAGAAATCGTCTACCACCAAGATCTTATCACATCCCAGAAACATCAATACTTCTCAATGGTATTTGGGACTTCAATTATGCATCTACGCCTCATGATTGTCCAAAATCATCCTCAAATTCTCAAAACTTCTCTTGGGCATCAATCGAAGTTCCTGGACATTGGCAACTACAAGGATATGGACATCCACATTATACAAACTTCAACTACCCATTTCCTGTAGATCCTCCTCGAACTCCAACTGAAAATCCAACTGGAACATATAGACGAAATTTCTTGATACCAGATGATTGGTTCAGTGAACGACAAATCCGTCTTCGATTTGATGGAGTTGATTCTGCATATCATGTCTGGTTGAACTCAAAATTTGTTGGATATTCACAAGGTAGTCGAAATCCAGCAGAATTTGATATTACCAGCTTCTTGAATGCAAAAGGAGTAGCAAATGAAATCTTTGTTCGTGTCTATCAATGGAGTGATGGTAGTTACATTGAAGATCAAGATCAATGGTGGCTATCAGGTAAGAACTACACGAGTACAAATTGATCTGTTCTAATATTCATACATAGGGATTTTTCGAGATGTCACTTTGATTGCATTTCCATCTAAATCTCGTATTGATGACTTCTTCATCAAAACGTTACTAGATTCTTCTTATGAAGACGCTGGTTTGGAAGTTAATCTAGACCTTACTGTCAAAGAAGATTGCGAAATCTCAATCACTCTTTTGGATCCAGATCTCAACTTGAGTATTGCAACCAAAAAAACAACAATCAAATGTGGAACCGACTCATACACCTTTCAAATTCTTGTCAGAAATCCACGAAAATGGACTGCCGAAACTCCTTTCTTGTATACGGCTACGATTGTTGTACATTTTCAAAATCAACCAATACAAAAAATTCAATCAAAAGTTGGATTTCGAATAGTCGAACTTCATCAAGGATTGATCTCAGTAAATGGAAATCCAATCTTCATTCGTGGAGTTAATCGTCATGATCATCATCCTCTTCAAGGTCGATCAGTTCCATTGGAATTCATTCGAAAAGATCTGATATTAATGAAGAATCATAACATCAATTCCATTCGATGCTCTCATTATCCATCACATCCACAACTTCCAACTCTTGCAGATGAATTGGGATTCTGGTTAATTGATGAAGCAGATCTCGAATGTCATGGCTTTGCATACTATCCAGATCCTTCAAAACCAACTTCAGATAATCCTAGTTGGAAAAAAGCATACTTGGATCGTATGGAACAACTCATTCAAAGAGACAAAAATCATCCTAGTATCATCATTTGGTCACTTGGAAATGAAGCTTTCTATGGAAGAAATCATGCTGCTATGTACGAATATGCCAAATCTGTTGATCCTCAACGTCTTATACACTACTGTGAAGATCGAGAGGCTCGTACTGCAGATATGATATCTCGAATGTATCCTTCTCTTGAAGAGTTAGCTGATTTGGCTACCAAAGACGGTGAAAGCTTCAAAAAACCGGTAGTTATGTGCGAATATGCACATTCCATGGGAAACTCTGGTGGTTTACAAGACTACCAAGCTACTGTTCGAAAATATCGTCGTCTACAAGGTGGTTTCATTTGGGAATGGTCCAATCATGGACTTTGGGTTGATCAACCTAATGGAAATGGCTTTTATGCCTACGGTGGTGATTTTGGTGATATACCAAATGATGGAAATTTTGTTTTGGATGGCCTTTGCTACAGTGATCATACTCCTGGACCATGTTTGATTGAAGCAAAGAAACAATTTGCTCCTATCAGGATGAAATTCAACGATTCAAATCAAGATTTGATCATCATGAACGAATACGACTTCATTGATCTAGGTCATTTACGTGCGATTCTCACTATCCATCGTATGGATGAAAGGTAAGTTGATATCTCTATTGGTTAATTCTTACCTTAAGCTAATGTACCGTTCTAGTCCACTTCTTCTTCACACTGAAGAACTCAATATCCCTGCTGTGCAACCGAAAGAGAGTGTACGACTATCGTTGATGGAGCTCTATGAAAAATACAATGCATCGAATATCTGTATGACAGTGAGCTTCGTTACAGCCTTACCAAGTCAATGGGCAGAAGTTGGATTCGAAATAGCTTGGGCTCAACGAATTGGAACAACGAAATTATCTTTACCTCTAGAACCAAGTGTTCAGAATCCATTGCGACTGTTTACCACGTCGAACACATACAAGATCACAGGAAATGAATTCTCATTCGAATTTGATAGTACTCGAGCATCTTTGATAAACTGGAAATGGAGAGGAATGTCAGTATTTGCTACTAATACTGACACATCATTCGAATCAGCTATCCATCCAGGTTTCTGGAGACCACCAACAGATAATGATCTACGAGGTCTTGATGGAGAATATCGAAGACATGGATTACATGCACTTACTTGCCAATGTCGATCATTCACAGCCAATAAATTGAATGATGGATCTGTTCAGATCAACGCAGTACTTTATGTATCTCCTCCAGTCATTCCATGGGGTTTTCAAACCAAAGTTCGATACTTGATTGCACCAAATGGTTCACTCATCATCCATGTCAAATCCTCACCATCTGGATTCGGTATACCACAAACTCTACCAAGAGTTGGTCTCGATATTCACTTTAATAAAGAACTGAACATCGCTACCTGGTTCGGTCGAGGTCCTGGAGAATCATATCCAGACAAATGTGCTTCCCAGAAAATCGGTATATATACTGCGTCTCTGAATGAGCTATACACACCATATGAAGTTCCACAAGAAAATGGAAATCGAATGGATACATATTGGGTCAAAATGTCAACAATTGGTGGACTAGGCATCAAGATGACCAGAAATGATGGTTCCGAATTCCATTGGAAAGGAAGCTCATATAGTTCGGATACCATAGATTCGGCGAAACATCCCACAGACTTGGTAGAGGATTCAATCATACATTTCCGATTAGATTCGGAAGTAAGTGGAGTTGGTTCAGCAGCTTGTGGTCCTCTAGCTGGAGATGAGTATGTGGTTCAATGCGATGAGAAGGAATTTGAATTCAAACTAGAACCAACTATCTGATAAATAGATTGCGTGTATGGAAAGAACGGTGTTCTTTTACATCAAAACATCTCCCATTAAAGATATTCATCAAAGCAATCATCGACAGCTTTCGAGACAGATTAATCGAGTCATTTCTTGACATAATCTTTTACATATGAAGCTACTACAATCTTTAAGACCATCAGAACTAGCACATTTACCATATACTTTATCCTTAACCTAGCTGGTTCAAAGGAATGGAAGCGATAAATAGGAGACCAATGACGAGAACAAGAAAACAAGATGCTGACAATGAAAATCAGCTTAGTGATACCCGAACTTCCTTAGAAGCATGTAGCTCAGCTCCTTAGTTGATAAGGTACATTGCGGTCGGTTGAATGCCACCAAAAAGACGGATGAACTATTAGTACCCAGTAAAAATCATGATAGTGGAGAGATGTATGAAAAATAAATAGAAAAACCTCACTTCGCCGCAAAACCCTTTCTACCTTGGGATAACATTGCATTAGAGAGATCCGTGCATTCTCACAGGACTCTGTAGTCTGTACAGGGATGGTAGACGAATACGATGCAAGCCATTTATTGACTTTCGCCGGAATATGTACATTTAAACCTTCGGTGTAAATTTCCGCTGCGCAACGCTGACCTCATTATGGTATGTTTGACCGACGTGTCGGATATACAAATATCGACGATGTCCTCTTATTATGAATTTCGAAGTTCTTTGTTTTCGGTACGTATACCGGAGTTTCCGTACCTTTGTTGTTACTCTAGTTGAGGTGAAAGAAGTAACAAATCAAAATGAAACGATTTCAGCTATTGATAGTTGTACTTTTCACGATTCCTACTACGTGGAGCTCTCTAATTGAAGCAAATCTCAAAAGTCGTCAATCATCAGACATTATCATTGGAAGTTCCAATACTTCTTTGGCCTGTAGTTTGCTTCAAATCGCTTTTTTCAGTCAACTATATCTTCCCGGATCTTTGGATATAACTACGAAAATACGCGTAAGTTTAGACTGACAACATCCAATGATATTCAGAGATACATTACTGACAGCCTTTAGAATATTGGAGTTCAACCGATTACGCAAGTCCAGAATGTATTTTTGTTCCAACTTCAGCAATCGAAGTTAGTGAATTTGTTCTGATTATGCGACTTTTACAAAATCAATTCGCAATTCGTGGAGGTGGACATATGCCAATCCCATTATACAACAACGCAAATTCAAGTGGAATATTACTTTCGACTTCCAATCTGACCACATTATCACTATCTTCAAACAACGAAACCTTAAGCATTGGTCCTGGAAAAAGTTGGATTGATGTTGCCGAATATCTATTACCTTATGGACTTGTAGCAGTAGGTGGTCGTGTTGGAGAAGTTGGTGTACCTGGATTCTTACTCGGAGGTGGAATTTCATTCTATGCAAGTCAATACGGATTTGGTTCTGATAATATTGTTCAATACGAATGTGTACTTGCCCATGGACTCATTGTCGAAGCAACAGCAACAAATTCTTATAGCGACTTATTCTGGGCACTCAAAGGTGGTGGAAATTCCTTCTGCCTTGTTACTCGTTTCGATATCACAGTCTACTCATCTCCATCAGTATGGGTAGGCATTACAGAGTACGATTCATCTCAAAGAGACGCCTACATCAACGCAGTATACATTTTCGGTGCATATGGATCATAAGACTCAAAAGCAGCTATCGTTCCAACTACAGTAACGTTTCCTTCTCTGAATGAAACGATATATTCGGCCGCACTATTTTATGATGGAGCAGTAGTCAACAGTACAGTATTCGAAAACTTCACAGCACCAGTCATGACACCTATTGCCGATACATTTGTAAATCAACCACTAGCTACTTATTTCGCCCAAACCGACGCTTTAGAACCAGATGGTGAACGTCAAGAATTTCGTACAGTACCTTTTGTTGTTAACGAAACCGGAGTAACCTACGTTCATGATACTTTCCTCTCAGAAATCAGTCAGTTGAGTTCAGTTACTGGTCTATCTGCTAGCTTTACCTTTCAACCAATGACTCATCAATTCATTCAAGCCGGTATCAACGCTGGTGGTGATCCTCAAGGTATCAACATCAATCGGGCACCGTACTTTTGGTTCGTCTTCGATTGGTCATGGCAAAATGCTGCAGACGATACAATAATCCATAACTTTGCGGTCAATTTAAGTTATTTAACACAACAACTCGACGCTCAATTAACAGCATGGGGATTGGAAGGAGGATACACCTATATGAGCGATGCTGGTTTAGGACAACAAGTCTTCCAAAACTATCCTCCAGCAAATCTGGCTCGATTACAGTCGATACGTACAAAGTATGATCCAAGTGGCGTTTACACATACTTGATGCCAGGTGGATGGAAAGTTGCTAGTGCTTGATCAGTTCAACGTCAAAGAAGTACGAATATGCATTGTTCTAATTAAACCTTTTGTGTACCAAACAGATGGACAGCCGACTCCGCAACGCTTCATTGAGTTTACCAACTGGAGAATAGGTTCAATTGTGACAATCGTAGTTCATCCGCACAGCTACGACTTCAGGAAGATCGTCAAACAAATGTCTAAGCGTAGCAATACCAAAAACCTTTCACAAAGTTAAACTTTATTCTTTCAAAGTTAATTTACATGTGGGTTGATCAGTCCATGTATCTGGCGGATGAAAGCATGCGGGACGGAAAGGGGTTGTTTTCCGATGTCCGGATCATCATGTCCCGTCATCAATTCATCTGGCTCCAGAACCGAGGAACTTGGTTTTGATCCGTTTTGACTCTGATTCTTCGTTCTTTGCTTTCACTTTCATGTCAACTTTATCAAATATCTCTATATGTTAGCTGGGGTTGATATCCTCACCAAAATGGATCTCAACTATACTCAGTTGATGGTAATGACCCTTATCTCAGTTCATTGTGATGTTCACGCCTCAAACAAGTGAACAATGCGCAATTTGACACTCAGAATCGAAAATGGTCAGATTTACTAACCCTTGGCAGATTCTTATTTGGATCTTCTATGGAGCCGCAACAATCGTCACCATAGGTCGTGCCATTACACGATTCATGTACCCGAAAAAGTATTTGAGCGAGGACTACTTAATTTTCATCGGCTGGGCATGCTTGACGGCATTGTCAATCGTCATTACTATTATGACACCCAAGTTTGTCGCCTATTCCAACTTATATGCCCAAGCTTTCACCAATCCATCCGTTATGACCGAACCTGGTTCAAATAAAATCATAGAAGGCGTTAGTACCGGTCTGAAATTAATGTTCAAGTAACGTATTCCAGTTGTACGGTGTCATTGACGATGCTTACTTTATCAAAGCCAGATATTTTTGTTCTTTAGTGCGCTGTTTGCTGGTAAGCATATCTTCGGTTACTCCCTTACTCCTACTCATTTAGCTACATCTAATGATGACAGTTTTCTACCAGTAAACGCTCACAAAGTCTATTCTCATTAGATTTTTCATTAGCATCTTCAATAGTTATAACTCGGACTGACAAAGATATCTCTAGCCAAACTTTTACTCCTATTTTTCTTTCGAAGATTAATCATAGGAATTCCAAGATACCTTCGAATTTGGACATTTACTTTCATTATCATAGTCCTATTGTACTTGGCATGTATGGCATCAAATCTTCTCACATGTAGACCATTGTACAGATATTGGAGTGGAGGTACGTCACATATCTTATACTTTTCAGCAATATCTAACAAAATTTAGCTGGATGTAGTTCAATCTCTGATCTAAAATGAGATGCAAAAGCTATTCAATTCCCCACTGGTGTTGATATTGTATCGGATGGTCTTGGTAAGTAATACTTCTTAAACAGTTTCTAGTTATCTCACGATTATACAGTTATGATCCTACCACTTAATCTCCTACGTAAACTCAAATTGAGTACTCGTCAAACAATTGTCTTATCTGCTATCTTCGGTATCGGCTTTATTATAATCGGTGTCGCAATAGCACGATTAGTCGAAGTAACTCCTGCAACCTCAAGCGTATCTACAAGTAGTAGTAGCAGCTCAATTACCAAAGGTCCAATCACTTTGAGTGCTTGGAGTCACATCGAAGCATCAGTAGCCATCATTGTCGCTAGTCTTCCAACCTTCCGTTTCCTCCTCTCTCGAGCCGCCGATCGAAAACATTACGTTAGAAGTCCACCTCAAGAACCCAACAGTCCGTCAGTTCATACAATTGGTTCTGATGGTCAAAGAAAAGTCAATAGGTCCGAGACCGATACTACAAACTTTGGATCAATCAATGAAGAAATGCTTGGATCTTCCAATGAACTAAGCAATTTCAACCAAGATCATGTGGAGAACGTTATCCAAAAACAAACCACTGACGAAATCATCCAACCGAAACCGATCTACTCTTCGGAAATAGAGCAGAAGGCAATGAAAGAGATGGATGACCATCGGAAACGCTTTCCATTATTGGTCGAAGCTGATACAAATTCTACGGACTCATTGGCAAAGAAAGAACGTGGGTTCGTATGAAAGCTCTACCATCCACGCCGCATATTTCGGACTTGGACGTCAGTCTTATGATATTTTGGCTCGGAACATTGCTCAAGAATTGCCGCCATTCCTCCATGAGATTCTTTCCTTAGCAGAGAAGTCAACAGAAAGAATGTCCTCGTCAACCAAACGTAGAACTTAAGACAACTACAGTTTGAGTAGACGCAGCGTCTCGCAAGCGAGGAGCGATGTAAAAGATACGGTGATTTCTAGAGCATCTAAAGAGCTCTCACAGATGTCGACAATACCTAGAATTCCTATTAATGGAATATCATTGCTACAACCAATTCTGCGTATTTCACGCATAAGCGCGGAGTAGAAGAAGAAAATACGCGGAAATGGACACTCTGTCTCTCAGCTATGGGCAGAATATGATTAAAACGAACGACATGGCTTTACTACTTGTAAGATAGAATTCAAGAATAAATGATAAAGCTAGAAACGAAACTTTTCGCATTTATGAACCGATGGTACTCAGTTCTTGCAGAACAGATCATTACTATCATTCGAATAGTTTCAGAAAATTAAATTGATGACAATGTCATGTTCTATCACGTCCAGAATTGCTTGGCTAAACACTACTCACACTCTGTTGCGTCAAACTTGTTAACAGATATCAAACTGAACCATTTGAGATAGTCAATGAAAAATTAGATACGAATTTCAAAACCTATAGTCACTCAAATACATCAGAGTCGAAACTTCAAGAGGATCAGAAACAGTCAAGTGAGATCAATTCTAGCATCTTTGAATACATTTTGATTATGAACGATCTCCATAATTATTCACCATGGAAGTTGTAATCCAGCTTCTTCACCGTGTAAAAATCCACCTACTTCTGAATCTCTCTTTCCTTGTACTATTGCAAGTATTCCTCTCGCACTACTCTCAGGTGTAGCAACACCTTTCTTCGACTTCTCTTCTCTCATATTTGCCAAATCCGTCAGCACATAGCCAGGATGATATGCGAACACTTTGTAACCCTTCTTGCCATATTCCCACGTATCACAGGCAACCAACATGTTCATTGCTGCTTTACTTATGCGATAACTCTTATAATCTTCATTCCACGCTTGAGAATTTGGATCAAAACGAAGTGTAATGGATCCGAGCCTACTAGAAATGTAGATGATGCGAGGATCGCTAGACTTTCCGAGAAGAGCGGCAAATTCCCGAGTAACCATGGCTGGAGAGATTGTATTTGTTTCCAAAGCTTCTCGAAGAATGGTTCGTGAAAAGTCAAGAGGACAGATTCCAGCGTTGTTGACAAGTATGTCGAGCCTACCGAACCGTGACTTTACTTCGTCTACCGCAGCAGCAATTGAGTCGTCCGAATCGATATCCAGTTTGACAGAAGATATGGAGCTGTTTGGATATTGGGATTTGATCTCTGCGATAGCTTTCTGGCCCTTTTCTATTGAGCGACTTCCCATGATAACGTGGTATGCAGGTAGTGATGCCAAAAGAGAGCAAGTATACAATCCAATTCCATTGTTCCCTCCTGTCACAAGTACGATGGTCCTTGATGAAACCATTTGGGTGTAATGACGGCAGTGAATCCTTTAAACTTCAATTTAGAACAACCGTTCGCCTTATAAGCGGTTCAGATAGTCGAACTTTCATGAGCATGACGCAATAAGTCCGTATCGGACTTTAGGTATTACGGTAGCGCCGAGATTTGTCGATCCACAATATAGACTTCCCTAGTGCTATATGGTAGCATAAATCTTGCTGCCTATCGTTGAATCTCCTTTCCGTTGGTGAATCTAGATCTAAAGGTGGCGATCTATGATACACTTCTTTTTGTAACATTTCAGGATTTCAATCCGCGTATAAAAAGAGAAAGATATAAGCCTTTACTCGCAATTTGATAATCGGAAATGCCTTCACATTCCACATTCCGAGCTGCTATTGAAGGTGGTGTCTTTAGGTTCCGCCGGCTCGGTGATATTGAGAACCTTCTCCATCACATTTTCCATTGAAAGCGAGGAAAACTCTGTGGCTAATACTAATCTAGTGCGCTCCATAAGCTGAAAGTTTCCGAACCGTAGCATCAGCGATGATTACTCTCCATGGAAATCTTTTATATCGGGCCAAGGTCAGCAAATCATGACCATATTACGGTCAGACCTGTAGCCTCACAGTTACCTTCTCAAAACGGAAAATGAATGATAGATTAGGAATCCTCAGAACGAGCCAACTGTACTACAATTTCCTTTGTATCTTTTTTGGATTCCGTTCAAGGTTCTTGGTTCAGAAGTTATAGCGTATTCGCTGAGACATTGAGTACATACGTCTATATATAATATCAACCGGAACTCATATCAAAATGTTCAGAGTGTCAGCTTCGTAAGACAGTATGAATCCAAATCAAACATATTGTGATACTCTGATTATGAGAAATGTTAAAAAATGAGCCCGGATTTCCCCTCAGCAGACTCACTGCTGACAATGTTACCATGGGGCCATAACTCCCACCAGCGAGAGATTACGATCGATATCATATAAGATAGAAACATTTTATTTCACATTCCAACTCTGATTTTCTTTCACTTAGTTCACCAATGCGCTTATAGTCCTTACAATGGCTGTATCTAAAGAACTTTTAGACTTCTACAAATACTTTCACTCCGAACTTGCTCCTCCACACCTCTCCAAACTCATCAAAGAAGCAACAGCAAAACATAAAGAGAATTTTAACCCTTCTGCTGCCATACAAGTGGATTCTCGTTTCCCAGACTTCGAACTAGAGAACCAAAACGGTTCTCCGGTATCTCTCAACTCTCTTTTAACCTTTGGACTGATTCTGATTACGTTCTATCGTAGTCAGGTAACCACTACGTTTTATTTTCATCCCATCCAAAGCTTCTCGTTGTCATTGGTAGTCAACTTACATAAAAAGTGGTGTCCATTCCGTAATATTGCCCTCAATGACCTTCAGAAAGAACTACCCGCTTTCAGAGATGCCGGTGTACAACTCATCGCCATCACTCCCGAGTTGCCTGATACCTCGCTATCAACAATTCAGAAGAATAATCTGGAATTTACGGTTTTTTCTGACGTGGATAACTCGTTAGCAAGCCAGCTAGGTATATTGTTTGTGGAACCACTAAACTACTCTGAGGTATTCGAGCATATTGGCTTTGATTACCAGCAAGCTTATGGCCCAGAAGCTGCAAAGAGAGGTTTGGACGTACCTATTCCTGCAAAATTTCTTCTTGACAGAAAATGCATTGTGAAACAGAGGTTTATCGAACTAAATTTTCATGTGAGATTGGAACCAAAGGTGGCCCTCGAATGGATCAAAACCTTGAACTAGAAGTAAACTTGATATAGAATCGAATTGCCTTCAAAAATGTTTTACTTTCACTGAGGCCTGTTTGACTGTCCCATAACTGAAATGATAAATTGACCTTCATAAACCTCTTTGTTTTAACTCATTGCTTTGGTACTCCCCATCCACTAGTTCCCAATCGTTCATAAACTTCATCTACTGCAACATCTGCATTGCTTACTGAATGACCTTCAAATTGTGGACCTGGATCGTTGAATGCTTCCACCTTTCTGGTCTTTCCTTTGGTTGCAATCTCTAAAATCGTTCCACCTTTCAAATCATCCTCTTCACAGAGTCTCAGAAGTCCTGTTGCAACCTCCTCTGGGGCAATAAGGGCATCACTTTGTGCAACAAGCCGCTTCTTGTGACGATCTTCAAGTAGTAGAGGTGTTCGCACACCTCCAGGAGCCACAGCTGCAACACGAATACCTAGCTTATCATCCAATTCACCAAGAGATCGAACAAATCCAGAGATTGCGTGTTTGGACGCAAAATAGAGAGGCGTAGCTATGGAAGAGATTTGACCAGCGACAGATCCACAGATGACGACACGCTTGGGATTGGTTGGGCTTACTTTTGATTGTCCCTTTGGTGGATTGAGAAAATGTGCAATAGCTAGTTGCGTTGCACGTATTGGATGCGTGGTATTGATGTCCATGGTAAGGTAGTGATCACCTTGTAGTCCATCTTTGCTCTCTTCGCAGCCAGGAGGGAACCAGAAGTTACTCATAGGAGGTTCAAAGATTCCAGCGCCTGCACAAAGAATGTCCAAGTTGCCGAATTCAGTGATAGCGACGTCGAACATCTTCTCCAGAGCTTTCCAAGATGTGACATCGGTCTTTTGGAAGACGGCACGAGGCGATCCTGATTGAAACTTTGCATAATGGGCTTCTGCTTCGGGTCGAACTGCAATGTCGGCGATCACAACATTGCAATTATTTTCCAGGAGCAATTTTGCAAAAGCAAAGTTGATACCTCGAAGTCATTAGCAGAGTTTATGTGCAATATCTCCAGCTTTTCGAACCTGAACCGGCACCTGTTATGATGGCAGTCTTGCCAGAGACTTTGAATGGCGTAGACATACTTCTACGAAAGGCCGGATATGATAATCTGGAAATCGAGCTTTTCGAATTAAGTGTGGTTAGTCTGTGCGATTTAGCGAAAATGTGTAACATAGACTTGAGTTGGACGACTGTTAGGGCAGGAGCGGTGGTGACGGTTATATCTTACCCTTCCACACACTTGTACTTGGCAACAACATCGAACTACAATCAATACAATCACCATGATCACGGCTCGCTGCCCATAACAACGACCCATTCATGATATAGGAATCTGGAGATGGTTATCCGAGTTTGAATAACGCAGCAAAGGAAAAGTTTGGGACCGAATGATATGGTTCACATTCTCCGTAAACACTAAAACGTTCAAAATTTGCTTCAAATGATATCCAAATACGCGAACGATTGGCTCTACAAGTGAGCGGAGTTCATAAAGGCAGTTAGATATACATAAGAATTCCGCGAGTCACACTGCGTTAGTCAATCATACTTCAATAGAGTGATATATGCTCAATGAATTCATTTGCATTGAAATATTTCAGAATGATGTCGGAATGCTCCAAATCAGCTCCGATTAACAAAGAATCGGACATGGTTAGTCACATTCTCGCAACGTAAACTCGGTGAGATAATGCGGACAACGAGATCAAGATTCATATTTCAGGATTTAGTGATAATATCGTCTCAAACTTCATTCCACTCTTAGAGCTACCACAATATTAGACCTTTAGTTTCTCCACTTGAATGGTTTCCTCCGCACCCCTGTAAGATGTCACTCCATAAACACGATCCTCTTCAGCAATAGCAGTGGCATAGTATTTCTCATCTTCCTCTGTAGCTCCATAGTACCGTACAGCCACAGTTTCACCAAATGCTATGTTGATATCTTCCAAGCTTCGTTGCTTTGTCTCCGGGAAGAAAAAGAATACGTTGAGCCAATGCAGTGCCGTCTATAAAATGGTCAAACAAAACACAAGCCTGTAGATGTATACAACTTACCGGAATGATCAAGACGAGGAAGAATCGCCACGTAATGTTATTCAATGCGGTTGGACCAGCAACGAGTAAGATACAACTAGCAGTGTAAAGTCCTACCATACCAGCTGCCATACCTTGACTTCTGATATGTGTCGGGAAGATCTCAGCAAGGTAAAGGAACTGTGAAGCATCCATGAAAGATGACCAGAATCCAATGAACAAGAAGATAAAAAACACGGCAGCTTTTTGCCCAGCATGGTTCGTAGTACCGAGATACTCCGCTTGCATTGCGCATTCGAAACTAAGCGTGACGGTGAGACCAGCAAGTCCTGTAAGAAGGAAAGTTCGACGACCAATTTTGTCAATGCAAAGAGCAGTGAAGATGTTGCCTGGAAACGAGGCTGTTACCCAGAGTGCGGATAAGAGAAGAGGCATATACGTTTTCATGCCTAGACTAGCGTACTGAAGAAATGTTAGAATCCGATAGAGTCTTGCAATTAGCCGTAGGTAACTCACCAAAAGTACTCCATAATTTGCGATAATGAGTACACCAGTGAATTGATTGCCAAACATGAGTGAAAATCCAACCCAAAGCCTCTTCCGATTTGGACCGGTCTTAAGCACATCGAATGCTGATGTTTGCGCTCTGATTTGTCTATCGAGCTCCAATTGCTTCTTCATTTGGAAAAATTCTTTAACGGCAATGGTCTCATGTGGGTCACCTTTCGTATGATGAAGTTTTCGAATGATATCGTGAGCTTTTTGCTCTCGACCTTGTTGTAGCAACCAACGAGGAGAGAATGGTAGAAACGGAGAGACTCCGAGAAGCATGAGCGCAGGTACAATTTGGAATGCCAGTGGGAAGCGCCATGCGAAGCTAGAATGAGATCCAGAGAGAGTAAGAAAGAAACAACCAAAACCAATCCAAGCAGAAAGCGAATAGCCCATCGCGAACATGACTGACATCGAGTTAGAGTATGATGTTAATTACAACTTCTCAAACTTACCTCCATGCATAGACACCATGAATCCTCTTGACTCTGGCGTGGAGACTTCTGCTTGATACATTGGAATGGCCTGAAAAAACCCTCAATTAGATAGCATTCTTTGCCTATTTTCAAGAACTTACCGTAACCATAACTCCAATTCCCCAACCGGCTATTACTCTGGCCACTAGAAACATTGCAACATCAACACTTGCAGCACAGAGAACAGCTCCGATGATCATAACCACAGATCCAAGTTGAATGGTTCGAAGTCGACCAAATTTATCAGCCATCCAACTTGTCATGAATGCACCGATGGCAGATCCTGCACAGTTTACTCCATTCATAGCACCAATAAGGTTGGCAGTATGACCGTATCCAGGCTCTCCTTGCGGAGCAAGATGCATATCACGATAAAATTGAGTTTGACCTATCGTGCTAGAAATGACAGCCATGCCATACGAACAGGCAGTCGAGCCTAGAGCGACGGCTATGACAACAAAAAGGTTGAATGTGTTTGGTATGAGTTTCCCCATGATGATATAAATTCCACTACTGATAGAAATAGATGTCGAAAATGAGAACTGTTAAGATGACGGGAGAGGTAGAGATTATAGATATATCTTATACGAATGTCATGAATCATACCAGACTCCGTCATTTGCATGTTTAATCCCCGGTTACCGCCACAATGCGGAGAAGCGGCCAAGGACATAGGCACGACGATCATCTTTGACCATTTGACCCGCACTTCTTGTCGTCTAAACCGAATATCCACTTAGTATCCGGCTCTCTTCGTTCGGACCTTCTCCCGGAATCCTAGTCCTGGCACTATATGCACACAACCCAGCGACCGGATACTCCAAAGGACTGGGACGAAGGGTTTATTGTCGATATTCTACATCGCCAAAGCTGTGCTTAGAACCTCGTACCGGGGAGTTTCACGGTTATAAAACCGTAACCGCTCTATGTCCGGCAACTTTTGGGTTTTGTGGCTTACGGGTTTTCACGGCAGCGCGCATGCTACTGCAGCGCGCAACCCCACCAAAAATCAATAAAACTCACCTACTTCAGAGGCCCATATCTCCACCAATATTTGGTCAATTGATTCCGAAATTACTGTTTTAGAATCTCAGAGACCTGGCTGAGCATAATATCGCAAATTTAGATGCTTA
>Ga0335073_10003474_pt1 | contig 21968 bp, 12 predicted proteins | sample Lox_Sample_22_FD_207093 | JGI IMG/M metagenome (GOLD analysis project Ga0335073, IMG submission 207093) | Soil microbial communities from Loxahatchee National Wildlife Refuge, Florida, United States - Lox_Sample_2.2 | ecosystem: Environmental > Terrestrial > Soil > Wetlands | place: USA...
ATACATAAGGTCGATGTGATAATACAACCTCTTGAATTATCCACAGGCGTCTGAACCATGGCCTGCAGAACAAATCACAAAGGTGCTGCCACGCCTCGGATCTCGAGTTTGGCAGTCTGAACGCCTCCAGCTGCTCGACCGAAACCTCATGCGTGCTGAATTTCCACTCCTCGTGCACGCGCTGAAGAAGCTCAATGCCGATTTGCGCTGACGTTTCGCCCAGCCATATGATTGTACTGAAGGCTCTTTTATATATCGAACCCATAAGCTGAACCTGCCGTGCCTTCTCCACAATATCGTCTTGATTGATGCATATTTGATCCATCCAAACAATCACCGTAGCAGTGTTGTTTCGCAGATAGCGGATAGCAGCCTCTAGATTTGGCGTTATTCGTTTCTCAAATCCATTGCACTTGATCACGCTTGTATACTGTGGCAGACCCCAGGAATAGCTCAAGGCGGTGTACCATAATGGGGCGCGGTCTCGCGAGAGAGCGTGGCTGGTTGGTATGAGTTTAGTCGTCGAAGAGTACTCGAAATCAATATAACAATGACGTAGTGTACACTCGATATCCGAGTGGGACGGTGCCGGGTGTATCTCGAGCACACGTATCTCCTCTGCTTCAACAAGTGGCTGATACAATAGGCTGTTGTTGAAAGTCCTTGGCTTGAACCTCTGATGATTTGATCTGATGAAATCATCGACTTCAGCCTGGCCAACGTACGCAATTTTTGACATGTTTTCACCCAGTGCCACAGGACAGCTGATATCATGGGCTGCCACCTCTGGGAAAAAATACTGATGTAAAGACATCTTCTCCATCTGCGGAGCGAGGCTCTGAGGGAACGACATCTTCAACTCAGTTCATTAGTCGTGGCGCATGAGACTTAAAGTAAGCTCGCACTCTCGCGGAAGATATGATAGAGTAGGGCAAAGAGCTCGTCCGAATTAGGTTAGAGTAGCGGCTTTCTATCAATTTTTAAGCAAACCAGATAGATTGAATTTTACACACTAAAGCTGAGTCTTGCGGGTTTTGCCCGCCCGATCCGCGTACATGTAGCTTTCCTTTAACGATGAGCGCAAGTGCTTGGATGGAATTTAGGGAAATGGAACGGCATACGGAGTACACTCGGCCTTTTGATGTAAACATGTGGGTGATTTAAATCTAATCTGATCATCTCGCAGCTACTCCACCGTACCTCGGTAGCCAGTTTTGGGGTCATTAATGCGCGATCACAAATATATAATTGGATAGGTTACCTATGGCTCGCAAAGACTATGATCCTGCTTGGACTTTTCTTCTATCAAACTTAATAGTCTTTCGCGAATGCTGTTCAAAGAGAGCACATTGACATCCCTTTAACTTCTATCTCCTATCTTCCTCGTGTAGTTTTTGACTTCATCCTCGCTTATAACCGCCATGTCGGCCGAACAGGATGTCAAGCTAAATGATTTCCCAAGCATTTTCCGTTTAGATGGTAAGGTTGCTGTCGTGACCGGAGGATCGAGAGGTCTTGGGCTGCATGCTGCTTCCGGGTGAGTCCTGCTCTAGTCACTCCGATCCGCAAAATCAAGCTGACATCTGACATGGCAGGCTCATGCAAGCGGGCTGCTCCAAAGTCTTCATCACATCGCGCAAAGCGAAAGCCTGCGAGCAGGCGTGCGCCGCGCTGAACAAGCTGCCGAACCGCTCACCAGGCGCCATCGCCATCCCTGTGCCAGCCGACAGCAGCAAGGCGAGCGAAATCGACCGGCTGGTGGCAGAGGTGAAGAAACACACCGAGCACGTCGACATCCTGCTCGCCAACGCCGGCGCCATCTGGGGCGCATCATTCGACACGCATTCGGACTCCGCCTTCGCCAAAGTCATGGATCTCAACGTGAAGGCCGTCTTCAACACGATCCAGCGGTTCGCGCCGCTGCTGGAGGCACGCGCAACCCACGCCGATCCGAGCCACGTCGTGGTCACGGGCTCGGTGACGGGCGTCGGGATCGGCAACGTCGGCGACGCCTTCGCAACTTATGGCTACAGCGCCTCCAAGGCCGCCGTCATGCACCTGGCCCGTAACTTGGCCGTCGAGCTCGGCCCACGCCACATCCTGGTCAATTCCATTGCGCCTGGCCTCTTTCCGAGCAAGATGACGAACGAGCTTTTAGAAGTCAGTGGTGGCGCGGATAGTCATGGTAAACAGAGTCCCAATGGCAGGCTTGGACATCCAGAGGACGTTGCCGGTGTCGTCGTATTCCTGTGCAGTCGCGCGTCAAACCATGTCAATGGTGACACGGTAGTGATAGATGGCGGAAAGCTCTGGGCCGATGCAAAACTTTGAGAAAAAGCTTGAATGTAAGGGACATTTGATTGGTGTGGCGCGCAAGAATAGAGAGCGTTGACGTTCTTGGAATCTCAGATTATATTATTCATAGGTCATCGCAAGATCGTAACTGTACTAAAATGTAGCAGTGTAAGACTGTAGGGATATTCTCGTATCTATCGTACAAGTCATTTGCGCAAATTGAGCGTATAAAACAGCGTGCCTCTACCTCTCAACTACCATCTCTTGTCCAACGATGCGCGCCGGAACCTCTTGCTAAGCCATCGCAATCGCAGCTCGGCACCCAAGCCAATACTCTACAAGCGCAGCACGCTCAAACACCATGATACGCGCCACCACCGTGCCTAACAAGCCGCAACCCAGCCATAGCATCCCTCTTCCACTCATCCTCCTTCTCGACCTTCCTGTCGACCGGCGCCCTGCCAAGCTCCTGATACGCGCGCTCATGCCCACTCGACTCGCTGCGCTCACTCAGCGCACTATTGCGATTCATGACGCGCAGCGCGCTCTGCGCCGCGGTGGCGGCGGCGCCATCGTACTCCTGCGCGCCGCCCGGCGCCGCGCCCTGCGGACTGTGGATGGCGGAGACTGGCCGCTCGCCGCGGTACAGCTGCTGCTGCGACGGCAGGCTGCCCCAGGCGGCGCGGGCGCCGGGGTCGCCGCCGTGCAGGTACGGCTTGCTACCGTACTTGGGCATGGGCGGCTCGGGCGAGCGGGCGGGCGGCACGGCGGCGGTGGGGTCCGCGAGCAGCGGCCGGCCCGCGTCGAAGCGCGGCGGCTCGAGCGGCTGGCGTGCGGCAATGGCGTCGTCTGAGAAGGGTCCTCGTGAATCGATCGGCGAGTAGTGCATTGCGTCGGTTGCGGTCGGCGGCGTGATGCCCGTGTGCGGCACGAAGCCTTCGGCTAGCGTAGCGTCGCCTGGTTTCAGCAGAGAGGGAATTGGCGGCGGGGGAAATGATGGCTCATATTGGCTTGCGTCTGTTGGTGTGAAGTCGCCGCGTTCGGTCTCGGATCGCTGGTCGTCGGGAACCTCGCTACCACCAGAAGGCATTCCCGATACGGAAAAGTCTGACTGCTCCTGGAACTGGTCCTCTGTGATGGAGAGGTGCTGCATTGGCCTGTCCATTGTAGGACTGATCTGGCTGCCGTAGCCACTTGTTCCAGACATTGAAAACTGCTTCTGACTACCACTGACCGTACCATTGCGGTTCAAGCTGTCCTGTCCGTTGCTATTACCGCGCTGCAAACTGCTGCTGCGACGTTTGCTGCTCCGACCTTCTATTTGTGAACCTCTGAAGCCGATGTCTTCCAGTTTCTCGTTGAGATCCGGATCTCGAATGCCGAATTGTGCAATTGTACGCATTTTACCTGTTACCCAGCTGCTAAGAATTTTGCCTCGCTGCTTCTCACCTAATCTTGACCTTGGGAAGTCACCTTTGGAGACGAAACATACAATGTCGACTACAATGTGATGAGTATTGAGCACCGCGTTGACGATGACGGGTACCACGGAGGCTAGGAAGTTCTTGCGGTAAATCTCCACAATGACCACAACGAGTCCTCCAGCTTGGATAATGGCACTATTAAACAGTTAGTGTCAGTCGATTCATCAAGTATGATATGAAGTTATCTTACCATCCACCCGGTACTATATTGCGATGGCATCGTTCGACACTTGCTTCTATATCGATCGGGAAATGAAGCAAACCCATAACTTCGAAGGATTCACCAATGGAACCTAGAACGAACAGGATCTGCATTTCCACAGGAGCATTTCCAGGGCCGATCGGTCTGCTAACAGTATGCAAGAATCCCAAATCGCCCGTTCGCATGTATCGCACAGTCGAATCGCCATCGACAGTCCGCCCATTGAACTTATAAGCATCAAGAGGTGACATTGGAGTGGTACCGTAGAAAGATGGTGCATTAGCCTCACTCTGCACCCAGATTTCGCCATACTCGCCAGTGCAGCAGAGCGTGTTGGTATCTGGATTGACAATGCTGATTTGCGTGCTAACCGGTACCATGCCCGAGTCCTGGACTAGAAGGGCCGTTGGATCCGTATCTGGGTGTACAGGACATACCATTCCATAACGGAGTGCGTTGACATCTAACCAGAGTTCGATTGGCTCGATGCACATGTATGAGCGGGAGGTGATCATGGGATTCAGGACATGAGAGTAGATCGTGTTGATGGCAGTACGATCAAGTCCAGCGGCAGCGAAATGTAGGCGTACCTTTTGGTACACATCAACTCGAGGCCTGCTTTCCGATGTAATCATTAAATTCTTCAGTTCATGAAGCATCGCTCCTGGACCACCTTTACCGGCTCCGTGGGCCATCGCATGGTCAAGCATCTGACTTGTCGCATAGGTGTCTTTGATCTTATATCGTGAGATGGTTTGGAAAAGGATATTCGGATTCGTAGCGAACTCAACAGGCGAAACAAGGTACGTAGGTGTAGCAAGGAAGATGCCCATAAGACAAGTGTGAACGAAGCCGATGCCCATGGTAGATCGCACACAGCCGAGAATGGGTCTTGTCGACGTCATCTGACAAGTTTCCTTCTGTACTTTACAGATTGCCATGATTGTGTCGTGTCCAAGTTGAATTGCTTGACGCCGTTGATCTGGGCTCCAGTAAATCCAGACAACTGCAGGCCAACCTGGTTGAACCCAGTTAGGCTTGATAGTCAGGCCATTATCTCGACAGCCGTGATTTTGTTTGGGAGGCTTGGTGGTGTTGTAAGTGTTCGGTAAGTTGATTCGGAGATGTTGCGCAGACTGCTTTAGATGCTGCGAGACAGGTTTCGCTCTGAGAACGCTGTCGACTTCATGATTGACAAGGATGGCCTTAATTTTGAAGTCTGCAATCATGTACAAGAGTGCTGGAGCGTCCTCACTGAGGCGGTTCTGGTCAAGAGGAGGCGTGGGTACTGCTACAGCCCCAACACAGAGGCAGGCATGTACAGCAAAGACGAACTCTTCGCTATGCGTATACATGAGTAGCAGACGGTCACCAGGTTGAACTTTGACCTTGTTCTTGAGGTACATTGCAACTGCGCAGACTTTTTGGTCGAACTTCTTCCAGTTAACGCCCTTGCCTTCTCTTCCACGACCGTCTATCGTGCAATATGCAAGTTCCTCGCCTTGTCGCTGCACACGCCACTGCATCAAGTCGAAGATGTTTGAGAATTGGTTGAGAGGCGTTGATGTACGGTCATCGATGACTACTTCGCGATAATCAAAGCCGGAATATTGCTTATCATGTATCAGCAGTCGAGCAGCACGAGCATTCTGAGACTGCATAGACCAGATACCACCATCTGGATCATCACCGCAGGGTATATTTTGGACAGACCGTTCAATACCGAATTTGACGTGCACACAGGCTAATGTGCCATTATCAAACTCTTTCCGGCAGAGCATGTTTCCAATCTCGCGTCGACCGTTTTTCATGATCCTAGGAAGCATGTTTGGAGCCGTCACCATTACACAATATACCCGAAGACGATGCTCCGCGTACAGAACTTCCATGACCCGCTCCGATAGAGATTCTAGGTAGGGAATGTCGAGTTGTCGAGGTGGGCCACCAGCGGTTGTTGGAGCCGTGGACGCAGCCTGAGTCTCCACTAAAACAATGGGTAAGTACTCTTCATTGACGTGGCAGTCAAAAGCTGAGCAATCGTAGATCTTTAGAACGTTCTTCATGATGCTGACAACAAGATGCTGCACAAAGAAATGCCGATGCTCTTCCGACTTTGGATCCTCTAGCCAGTCGACCTTCTGGCGAATTCGATCTTCATAAAGTCCAAGGACATAGATTTTTCCTTCGATGATGCAACCCAGAAGACCGGTGCGGAGGAATTCTGGTTCCACGAGGACTGGAGTCGGGCTACCTTCGACGAATCGATATGGCCTGGCGTGGAAGATCGTTTCAGTGTGTTTCGGTAATGCCCAGAAACCTCCGGATAATGATGGTGAGTCGACCCAAATTTCACCAACTGCATACGGTGGACAGAGCAGTCTGGTCTCCGGATCGACAATGGCGAGGGTTGCATCAGGTATAGGATATCCGAAGGCGCCAACCCTCAAAACTCCAGGATCGTTTGCGCGCTTCGAAACCTCATCACCCATTGCTACCACAAGGACTTCGTTCGTCTTTAGTGCTTCCTTATCAAGAAGCACCTCCGACAACCTCGTCCTACTCTTCCGCTTGTCGGTTTTGGTAACTATACCGCCACCAATCAAACTGCTGTAGCCGTTCTGCTGCTGGACTTCAATTGACCGCTTCTTCTCTTCCTCGTCATCCTCATCGATCCTGCTAAGCGGACAGCCCATACGCTCTTCGCCGCCCAACCAGTCACGGACGGAAACGACCATGCCTCCATGCTCTGGTAAACACAGCATTGGCGCAACGACCTCCCTTGCGCGAGGATTTCGTAGCGGCCGGAACCATCTGTCCCCCAAGATTTCATGGAATTCGCAGTCGACCGTCAATGTGTCTATTAGACAGATCTTCACCGACATGAAGTTTGGCTCTGCATTCTTTTTGAAGCCTCGGGTTGCCATAGGATCTTGCTGGTAGTTGTATGCAACCCGCTTTAAACCTGGGTAATCTGCCGCCATGACTGTTGTCCTGTACTTTGTAACAAGATTCGCATAGAGACCCGGCGTCTCTACAGTCTTTGGTTCGATGTAGATCGTAGTGTGACCGCCATAAACACCAAGAAGAACTCCTAGGATCAAACCAATGCCTTCTCTCGGGTCGAGGTAGCTGGTAATAGTTTCCGCACCTGAGCGAGGGACTGGTGCGACAAAGCTACCGTCTGGTCTGCGTGTATTAGGATTGTAGATGTCATCTCCTTTGCCAGTTGGAATAGTAGAGATAATGGCTTGAAGGCAGGCCATCTGATGCATGATAGTTCGATGACTGAGCACTACACCGCGCAAGTCACCAGTGGGACCTCGAGAGAATTCAATGTAGGCGAGATCGGGTGCGGCCAGTTGTGGTCCATCATCTTTCTTCTTCGGGTGGTATGAGCCAAACTCGTTCGTTTTCCACCATTCAACTCCTGTCGGCCATTTTAAGCGTTGAGCACTGATATCTCGAGCAAAAGCTTTGAGATTGTTGTCTGTGGTGAGAGCCAAATGTGCCTGCGTGGTCGTGAGTAGCAGGCTGAGCTTCTGATAATCTTCTACGTTGTTCATCGGTACTGCAACAACGCCGGCGAGGAAGCAGCCCATTAATGCAACCGCAAAGTCAATAACTTCAGAGTCGCGATAAACTAAAGCCACACGATCGCCTCTATACAGGTTGCTCTTGTCTTTGATCACTTGACCGACCTTCTCCGCGCGACTCGCCAGCTTCTCCCAGGTAATGGACGCTATCTCTTTTCCTTTCGGATCTAACACCCAGTATGCCGCCTGTTTTGAATTTGTCTTTCCACGATGTCGAAGGACGGCACCGATGTTGTCAAACTTAGACAATGGCACATTACCATTGTGAGGGTCAAAGGAGTCGAAGGGGATATCTCGCGGTTCTAGTGGAAGTTGAGGCTCGATGTAACCGGGAGCCTGCAAATCTTGCATCGGTAGAGGTATGACGGCTGAAGGGGACATCGCAGGATCAGCCGAATATCGGTTTGGACCGCCGTAGCTGTCGCGCATTGGTTCCTGCATCTGCTGTCCCGCAAAGTCAGCAAAGTAACCTTGTTGGGACTCCATCATAGTACTCAGGCGACTCTCGCCTTCTCCTTGATCCTCGGTGTATCCAGGTTGTTCCGCAGGGTTAAATCTGTAGTCAGAGCCAACCATTGTACCGCCGCGTGACGAGTAGTCATTGAAAGTATCTGGTGTGACAGGCCGCAAGTTTCCAGTTGATAACTGACGTTGCGCTTGTCGCGGTACGCCTAATTCTCTATCATGAAACCGTGCAACTTGGCTGGGTGGCTGTCCCGGAAAACCGGTAGGTTGGTAAGCAGAATATTGCGGGGAGAAGGATGAAGGCGAGACTGAGCGGTCTTGCTGGGTGCCAGTGAGGGCAGCAAAGGAGGCATCGCGTGATCCGTCATTGTCTGGCGGGGATTCTTCGTCGACGGAGTGCAGGCGAAGACGTCGTTGAATTTGATCGGCTTGCTCGGAGCCAAGATATTGTGAGAGCAGTATGCTGCGCCGCTTCTCATATCCCTTCTGTGTGATGTCTCCATCATGCAACTCGTGATCGAGTTCTGCAAGCTTTGCCCGAAGCTCAGGGTTTTCCGTCATTATTTCTGAGTACGCATGAGAGCTGCGCTGCGACGTCACTGTGGGAATAGAGTCGTATTCACGATAGTGAGGGGAGAGAGAGAGCGAAGAACGAATGAACAGGCCAACAATCTCCAACACAAATGCAATTCAAGTACAATCCAACAACGAGAGGAGGAGAGAGGCAACAAGTGTTGGCTCGCGATCCGTCAGCGCAAGAGATTGGGGGTTGGAGGAATCTTGGTGGGAGGGTACAATTGGTCGCGATGTGGCGGCGAGCTAAAAGCGAATGAAAGGGCAAAAGCCAGTAGGAACGAGACAATCAAGCCTTGAAAGCCACCACGTCCTCATTGTCTGCCTCTACAAGCTGAGTGAAGACGGACGGTATTTATTTTTGTTCTTTCTGATTCAAGTCGCTTGATATTGGTGCAAGCGTACAGCATCTATCTTAGTTGAACATGTAAACGAGAAGAACGCCACAGGATATCCTGCTACGATACTGTATGCGCCAAACTCCATTCTTTCCTTATCATTTTACTTCACTTGGAATGATAGCAGTCGTGCCAACATGCTATATCCTGACGGTGAGATGCCCAGTGAGCCTAATTATCATTGATCGGGCATACCGAATGGTCATTGCGTACATTCCTAGTCCGAAAATGAAGGCGGAGCTGCTTGAGGCCTGCGCAAAGTGAAAACTGCTGCCAAATGTACTTACTCAAGCACCGCTCCCACTTCCAATGACCTCGTTTTCAGGTTGCGGCAGTTCCGAACAGGCCATCCAACTCCGAGCTTTTGATGACCTTCGCCTGCCTCGGAAGCACCTTCTCACAAAGCATTTCATGCAGCTCGGCGTCATGATCTGCACAGCAGTCCTCGAGCACAATCAGCCGAAAGTTCAGATCACCGAGCTGCCTCACCGTACTGAGCACGACCCCAGAAGTTGTAATGCCACCGAGAACAACAGTTTTGATTCCTTTAGTGGTGAAGTCCTCCAGCATAGCTTTAGATGGGCCAGTCATGAGCGGGCCAAATCTGATTTTCCTGTAAAGAAGATCTCCAACCCTAGGTGCTAGTTTCGGATGGATTTGAGTCGTCTTGGCGTCTGGGTGTATTGCAGCGCGCATGTCTTCGTTCGTTTTAAAGACGGCAAAGGAAATGCTATGGTCTGGGACTTCGTTGATTTCAGTATCGTCGAGTGCGGCTCTAACATATGCGATTTGAGCTCTATGTCGGCGAGCAATAGCAAGAGCCGATGCTGCATGGTCTACGACCAAACTATCTTGCGGTAGCCGCTGTAAGAAGCCAACCTGGAAATCGAGGAGTAGAAGAGCAGTCGTTTGGTAGTCGAGTGGTGCGTCCATTACGATGAATAGTTTTGTCTGAGACTTCGCGAACTCGTTAACGATTTTGTGATTTATAGATGTTTGTTGGAAGACTAGTAGTGATCCGCTTGATTACCTACTAACTACCCCTCGCAGTCATCACTACATTCTTCTGGTCGATTGGACCACCGACTACCACAAGAGGTTAATCCTCAGCTTAAGGTAGGTAGGCTTAAGCAAAAAGTACGTCCAATTGATTATGTATTTCGCCACGACGATTCGGCTTGTCCCGTACCGACGAATTTGCTCCAGCCAGGCCCAGCCAAACTTCAATGCGTCCAGGAATCGAATCCTGGCTGCGCACGTCGGGAATTCGGGACGCAAGGATTTATGGCTTGGAATTTGCTGCGAGCTTACTCCATAAGATCACGTTACTAAGTCAACGAGAAAGCCCTTTGAGCTGCTATTCGCTCTATTGCTTCGCCGTTGAGTCTTGCACGATAAGCCCTACAATGTAAACCTCGGCCCGCTAACTCGGCATCAGCGGATTCCCTGCTACGCCCGAAGCTCAGGTCATCGCCGTTCACGAGCGCTATATAACTCAACTTTTCTTCGCGTTCACTCTTCGACGATCTAATGATATCCAGCTAGCATTTACTTCTTTTCTTTGTCGTTCGAACTTGACTGACGCCATGGCGCGAGTTGTACAAACAGCCTTCCCCACCCTTCTCAAACCACCGCCAGTTGACACTTCGAAGGCGGAAATCGAGAACCTCCTTGAACTCACGCAGATAATTGACATTGACAAGGATCTGTATACAAACACTCGGCCTTTATGGCATCCTCCCGGTGCTCGCGGTATCTACGGAGGCGCCGCCATCGCCCAATGTCTTGCAGCCGCCCAGAATACCGTTCCGAAGAACTTCACCGTCCACAGCATGCATTGCTACTTTGTACTCGCCGGTGATGCCGATATACCAATCATATATCATGTTGAAGACATTCGCAGCGGCCGGAGCTTCGCAACACGAACGGTGCAAGCTCGACAGAGAGGAAAGGTCATATTTACTACCACCATCAGCTTCGTCAAGGAGGGTGCGGGAGGACAGAAATTGGTTGAACATGAGACGGAAATGCCTTTCGTTCCCTCACCAGATGAGGCACAACCTCAGCGACTGCCGCAGGGAATCAGAAGTCCGTTTGAAAGTCAACGAATCGACATTCTAAACAACAACAGTCCTAGACCGGAGACAAAGAAGACGAGACAATGGCTGAGAGTTAGAGGCAAAATTAGTCCCCAAGGTGGACATGAGGCGCATCTCGCTGCATTGGCGTACATGTCGGATTCATATTTCATTGGAACGATTGCGAGAACCCACAAGCTATGGAGAATACCACGCGGAAAGAACAAGCCTTCCCAGGATGAGAACGATGTTCTACAAGCGTTAAGAGAGGGCGCGGAAGAGAATAGAATGGGAAAGCGGGAAATCGGTATGATGGTATCGTTGGATCACACCATTTACTTTCATGATCCCCGCAACTTCCGCGCAGATGACTGGCTCTTTACCGAAATGGAGACTCCGTGGGCTGGAGATGGGAGAGGCCTTGTCTATCAGCGGATATGGACAAAGGAAGGGAAGCTTATTGCTACCTGTGTGCAGGAAGGAGTTGTAAGGCTGAGACAGGACGATGAGGATGAACCGAAGAGCAAACTGTAAGAGTCTGGAGCGTTTAGACTTGGCCATGGTTCAGCTCACGGAGATGAGCGGCAAGGCTTTGTATTACTGTTCGAATCAATGGATGTGATGTACCAACCCAAAATCCAAGTTATACGAGGTACTCTACTGGACTAGCGATTCTATGATACAGCTACTATTGACCTCTTGTAATACGGAACGATACCTGCGCCAAGGCCTGCATCTAGACTTGCTGGTGCATCGAACGATTGTTTAATATGTGACGTGGACGTTCGTACTCTCTTCAAGAAGCGGTTCAATGGAGGCTGAGACATGCTATTTTCGTATGCAACTCTTCCGCAAAACAGCGCCATACAGCCGGCGAGCAAGGCCTACCGACTTTCTACTGCGAAGTAATTGCGTTCATGTGGATTGGAGTGTGCGATATAAGAAGCATTTACACAACATGTCTCTGGTGTAGTTTCGTCCAAACCCAAGCATTCCACCAAAGTTTTGCTTTCATCATCATCGTCACTTGACACCGCCACACTTCACCCAGTTAGCTTGAGGTACCTTGGCTAAGCCCATACGAAGTACAATGAGGCCAACGACCTCTCTCATTACCCTAATAAGATGAAGTTCCTCCTACCCGTATGCAAGAGCTTGCTTGAGTGTCTTTCGCGCCCTGAGTGCCCTGAGTGCCCGGGATGCCCAGAGCGCCTTGAACGCCTTCAGCGCCCTGCAGCGAGAGAATTGTGAGGCTGCTCGCATCGTAGAGTATTTTGCCGAGATACGATACTTCTACTCTATAATAATCTTGCTGCCAGCTTATAGTTAGGTAGGTAACTTCTTCAACCTTGTCGCCAGCCTGACTACCTACTTCACCCGTATTTCTGCCTCATACAAAGTGAATTTGTTCCTCACGCTACCATGTCACTCCGTCGGTTCTTCTTTCGTTCTCATGCAATACTCAGATTTCCGCGTCCGCAACGCTATGCTGGTCAACATCTCCCGCCGCCTCTTCAAAGTCGCGTCTTTTCTGCACAGGGCATTGCTCAAGGCGCAGTGATCGCCGCCTTCGGTATAGGCGTTGCTGCTTTCACCGCAAATCTAGTCGATCCACTTACTACTCGATGTGACGCAGCGTCCTCAATTCCTCATCAAAAAGTTGACCGAGCCACGGAGCGGCTGAAGGAAAACGAGCGCGAGTGTACAATTGGTGGACAAAGGTTTCACAGCGTTTGCATAGGCAGCAATTCCCCTCTGGAAGATGCGTACGTCGAAGATATTGCTGATGGGCCTGGCAATGAAAAATGGATATTCTGGGGCGTTTTTGATGGACATGGGTAGGTTGATTTTTCCTTGCTTCCCACCGTTTCGGCGAAGCTACCTAGTACGGTGAGACTGATGTTAGGTATAGAGGTACTGCCACTTCTGCGTTTCTTAGCAAAGAGCTCGTTCAATGTGTCTCGAAGTCGCTTCAACCGCTACCTGTGACATTTGAGACAAATGCTGTTATATCCACGATAAAGAAAGCCTTCGTAGGGCTTGACAACCGAATACTCCAGACTGCCGAGGCGGCTCTGAACTCATCATCGTTAAATCTCGACATCATATCGGCCGTACAACGCGCTGACGCTGGCTCCTGTGCCATCTTCTCACTTTACAATCCCAGGGACTGTCGCCTCATTACCGCATGTGTAGGCGACTGTCGTGCTGTACTCGGCCGCTACGATTCTTCCTCTGCCACGTATACCTGCGAACCTCTTTCCGTTGATCAAACAGGCAAGAACCCCAAAGAACTTGCTCGCATGCGTGCCGAGCACCCAGATGAACCTGACTGCGTTAACGAAGAAAACGGACGCGTTCTTGGCCTGGCCCCGTCACGTGCTTTTGGTGACAGCCAGTGGAAATGGGATGCCGCTAAGCAAGGGAAGGCGATGAAGCAATTTTTCGGCAGTAACCCGCTCAAGAATAGCAAGACACCGCCTTATGTGACTGCCGAGCCTGAGGTTACCGAAACATTTGTTGGCAACGGTGACTTTTTGATATTGGCGAGTGACGGACTTTGGGATCACTTCTCAAGTGAAGATGCTGTGACTTGTGTGGAGCAGTGGATCAAGGCCGTTGGAGGGAACAATATCGCCGCCCAAAAGGTTGGAGGCCCAGGGGCAAACAAGACCACAGCATTCGTGCTAGAAGAAGGGAAAGCCACATATAAATGGCAAGCGACGCCAGAGCACTTTGTCATCGAAGACACAAATGCGGCGACCCATCTAGCGAGAAACGCTCTCGGTGGGAGTCGGAGAGAACTTTTCCACACGATTATGAATATTGAACCACCGTTCAGTCGCAGTGCACGTGACGATATCACTGTCACTGTCGTGTTCTTTGGCGATGACTAGACATGAGTTTTCTGATTGCTTAATAGATATTGGCATAACTTACGATATAAAATATATACTTTTCCCATACTAGCCAGCAAGAGATGAAGCGTGATAAAGGCTACGCGACCTGAATGAGGTGAAGGTACCGTACAAGTGGTCGATAAGTGCTTCATGGCTTAAGCAAAGTGGCAACCCTCGAAGCAAGCTTCCGCTAAACCTGAGGGAGATTTCCTGTCACTAACTTTCACGAAAATAATTAGGAGCTACCTAGAGTAAGTCCGAAATAACTGTATGCTCCAATGGCGGTCCCCACCTTCCCTGGACCACCTCTATGACGACTAAAGCGGGGACAAAAAGCTCTCCGACGGATTTAATTTATAATAATTCTCCTAGGTATTGCTTTATAGCATCATCCAAATCTTTTCATATTTCCTTTCTTTTGGATGCTAATATTCAGCAAATAACACCGTCTTCTCGTACTTCCATTCATCATGCCTCACAAAGAGCTTCCTTTTAAGGTTTGAAGTGCTCGACTCACCTGTTGATAGTCATATTCGGTACTTACCAAATCCCTAGCTAAGCAATCCTGATATCTTCAAAGACCAGTCGTATGTTGGAGGGGAGTGGATTGAAGCAAAATCTGGAAAACGCTTCGATATTGTTGGTATGCCACTGCTCCCTCAAATCCAATAATCTTGTTCTTGGAGCTCCGTCTAACAACTCTCGACGTCTATAGATCCGGGAAGTGGCAAGGTCTGGGCATCATGCCCTAACAATACCGCTGACGATGTTGACGCTGCTGTTCAAGCTGCCCATTCGGCCTTTCTCAAGTATCGAAAAGTGAATCCTCGGATCCGTGCTCAGCAACTGCTGAAATGGCACGAACTGATCACCGAAGCAAAGGAGGACATTGCTCACATACTCACTTACGAGACCGGCAAGCCGCTCGCCGAAGCTCGAGGAGAACTGGACTACAGCCTAGGCTTCACATGGTGGTTCGCAGGCGAAGCTGAACGCGTCCGCGGGACAATCGCCGTGCCCGCCCAGCCAGGCCGCCGAGTCTTCACCGTCAAGCAACCCATCGGCGTGGCGGCAGCGCTCGTGCCGTGGAACTTTCCCGTAGCGATGATCCTGCGCAAGTGCGGAGCGGCCTTCGCAGCCGGCTGCACGATGGTGGTGAAGCCGTCGCCGGAGACGCCGCTGACAGTGCTTACGCTGGCGCACCTGGCGTCGCGCGCGGGCTTCGAGCCGGGTGTCTTCAACGTGCTGCCGACGGACCTGGACAACACGCCGGCGCTGAGCGAAGCCTTATGCCGCCACCCGCTGGTCAAGAAGGTGACGTTCACGGGGTCGACGCGCGTCGGCAAGCTGATCGCGCGGCTGTGTGCCGACGGCCTGAAGAAGGTCACGCTGGAGCTCGGCGGCAACTGTCCCGTGCTGGTGTTCGACGACGCCGACCTCGAGCAGGCCGCCGATGCCATCCACGCCCTCAAGTTCCGCCACGCCGGCCAGGCCTGCATCACCGCAAACCGCATCTACGTCCAGCGCGGCGCCTACGAGAAGTTCACTCAGATCATGACCGAGCGCACCAAGAAGTTGAAGATTGGCCATGGAGCTGAGGCGGGGACTACGATTGGTCCAGTTACGACTCCGAGAGGTATTGCCAAAGCTGAAGCGCATATTGAGGATGCGAAGAAGCATGGAGCGCGAATTGTCTTGGGTGGCAAGAAGATTGAGGGCAACGGGTACTTCTTCGAGCCCACGATTGTGCTAGATGTCAACGAGCAGATGCTACTGAGTCAGGAGGAGCAGTTTGCACCCATTGCGGCCTTCATTCCCTTTGAAAAAGAGGAGGAGGCCGTCGAAGCTGCGAATAAGACGAGTATGGGTCTTGCAAGTTACTTCTTTACGAAGAATGTGGATCGAACATGGAGGCTGCTGGAGAACTTGGAGGCCGGAATGATTGGAATGAACACTGGTAAGTGGAGATTGATGATTCGATATGCTGGTGCTGACAATACCAAGGTAACTCAAGCGCGGCCGAAAGTCCGTTTGGTGGCATCAAGGAATCAGGATATGGAAAAGAATCGGGCCTCGGGGTTGCAGTTGAGGAATATTTGATCACAAAAACCGGTACATTGACTCTGGACGGACACTACTAGCCACCGAATGCTTGAGCTAAGTGCATCATTGAACGGCGGCGGGGGTTTAGTATTAAAGCTCGCTCACTCAAACGAACAAAAGTCATGACCATTGGAACGCCATAGTATGGCCCATTTGGTGCTCAACTTCATATGTCTTCAAACAATGGTCCGGCCTCCCTCTGAACTATTCGAATGAGCAATTCGCTGTTGCGGCAGTTTCAATTGCATGCTGTCGTCAATATATTTATCGGATCTCATGGACATTGGCTTGTATGAATGCATACTCATCAAGTATCGTAAGAGATGTCCTTAGAGCGTGATAAAGAATCCCACTTAGCTTGTCGCTCAGCCTCCAATAAACGTCGTGCCTTTCGCTCTTTCTGCATTCTTCTCTCCTTCTCATCATCATCGTATTTTCTAATGAAGCCAGTGGCGAAGAAGCCCATTGTTCCATCCTCCGTCTCTTTGTTGCAACGCAGCAGAGCGTCAGCAATGGATTTAGCGGTCCAGCCTTCAAGACCACCGACTTCTTCCAGGCCTTTCGCGCAGGCCCTTTCATCTCCTCTGATGTGCCACCTCCTTAAGCCATCGAATTGCTGGTTTCGTTTCAGAAGTGTCCATCCTTTCTCCTTAGCAATAGACGAAGCTAAGGCTTGAATCACCACCGACTCGTTCTCCTCAGGATGAATGCTGCAAGTCGAGTATGCGATCATCACTACACTTGAAAAACTCATTGCTTGTTGTATTAAGCGTTGCTGGAACTTCGAAAGCGCTTCAAGTCGAGTCTGTAACCCATCCTGCTCAGCAAATTGCTCTTCCTCAGTATCTTCTAGATGCCTTTTGCGCTTTTTGGAATGTTGCCTCTGAGTTGAATCTTGGGGTCGCCGCTGATCGCTGGTCTGGCGAGCAGAAGGCAGACTAAGATCGACTTCTTCATTTCGTTCTATCATTCCACTCCCAGAACAACTTGGATCGAGAAGGATACCGCTCACGTTAGCAAAGTGTGGATCCTCTGGGTCAACGTCGAAGAAATCCGTCGCCTCGCAAATCTCCACGAGTTCATCTGCATGTGCTTTGCTCACCATCTCTTTCAGAATTCTCGAGCGTTCTTTACTGCGCTCAAAGGCAAAGACAAATCTCTCTCCATCTTTGCTTGATTTTGCAATTGAACTTTTGTTTGTGGCCTTGACACCGCTAGAATGGCCTTTACCTGATGTATTGTACGTCGTTGGTCTGATAGAAGTTTGCGGATGAGGTATGCGATCGCCGTATAATGCCGCCAGTTGGGTCGTTTTGTTACCAGGAGCTGCGCAAGCATCGATTATTCTTCCTTCAGCTGCAGCATCCACTAGCAGCAAAGCCGGGAAGCATGACGCTTTATCTTGAATGATGAAATGTCCATCGAGGTACGAATTGGTGGAGGAGATGTTGTAACCAGGAGGATAGGCAATTAGACCGGGAATATTTTGATCCATATACATTGTACCCTTTGAAGATGACATTACGACTGACAAAGGCTTAATGTCTTTATCATCAAAGTAACCACTAGTTCGATAATGGTCGATATCCCATTTGTCATTGTTGAGCGGATTGATGCGAACCCATCGAGGATGTGGATGAGCTTTCCTGGCTCTTGATTCTCCACTATCGGAACTGTTATCAAAATCTCCACGTTCAATATCATTGCGGAAGTCCTGGAGTGTTGCATAGCCTTTCCGAATCCTAATCTTAGTGAACTCCGCATTAAGACGAGTCTTGTGTCGGAGAACGGCAACCTTGAGTACATGTTTGTCCGGAGCAGCAATTCCATTCTTGGAAAGTAGAAGATCATGCACAAGAAGTAGAGATAAGGTTGGAGTGATCTGCTACGGTTAGCAAGCAGAAATATCTCAAAATGATCGCTCATTTACCTTCCTCTCGGCCTGCAGGAAGCCGGCTTTATCAATGACTTCTTTCAGTATCGATGACCATTTTACAGTCTCAGCAACCAGAGCATAGACGTGAGTTGCAGAATTCTTGAGCTTTTTGCTATTTAAGATCCGGCTCCTCAACGAACCCCCAGCCTTTTCAGCGTTCGTAAGGAAGTCTGCGGCCTCATAGTACAGAGACATTGTAGAAAAGGATGTCAAAATTCCGTATCACCGCATCTTCAACCTAGAAGTAAGGAAATCTTTCAAATTTCAAGTACTTCGAATCAAGGTGGGTTATGGAATGGTGAGAAATACGCGATTTGCAGAGTCAACAAGGTTTCCATCCAACCCTTCGATCATCGGCAATACGGCCTTGCAGCCTGATAGGCAGGTGTCTGTGCTGTCTTCATTTTACTAGATCTTCTACAGCATAATCAACACCTTGATAATTCTCGTTGCGGACTGGTTTCCTGAAGAGAGAAGTGACTACAGAACAGTGACACATCGGTATTATTATGGATTTGCGAGGAAGAGGCTTCAGAGGTCTAAAGTGTAAAATCCTCCCGCGATGGCCTACGTCCCTTGACCCATGGAGCCACCGTACCTTTCTTTGATTTGTTGTGAGCCTGAATCTAGATATGAAAGAGTGACCTCTTCATCTTCAAAATGAGATAGAAATGGGATAGCTGCTTACTGAAGCGTAGCTTCTAAATTAGACGTTTAGCAGTCAAGCCATCTGATGCAGTAAACATTGTAGCCACTATCAAAATTCCATAGAAGGAGGCCCGAGGAAATGTTATCCGTGGCCGATCGATTTCAGAGATTACCTATTGTTGTCAGCAGTCCGTAACACACCTAGTATTGTAAATTGGTCATTCTTAATGGGTCAAACATACGTAATTGAGTTGGTGAAATGCGCCGTATGGGAATATGACAAACATGAGAGACTCCGCGTATCGGTAAGGCGATCGAGGGCTGTCTGCCGTAGAGAATGATGTCGAAACGTCGAAGTTATGTTTCGCGACATCGCGATTAATCCAAATAAGTCCGATGATTACGATAAAAACCAAGGATCAAGAATTTGACGGTCCTAAAAACATTGTTCACGATGATACCCCATTTTCGTGAGATGGCATGGAGCAAGCAGCAGAATGTGTTCACAGCCAGCGCTATGGCGGTGACCCTTCCAGGAGTAATTTCAGCACTGCTTGCAGCGAGAATGTTGTGTGCAAAGGCTAGGGAGTTATGAGCAGAGTTTTCGAGGATTATGAAGGCTATCCCAAAAAGGCATGTGGCAAGAAACATGGGTCTCTTGAGCATGTAGTTGAACTAGAACGGATCACGGTTAGATTCTGAGTCAGATACAATGTGTTGCGATGGAGACAAACGTAGTTCAGGGCGTCACCACTTCGTGGCGTAGATATCTTTTCTCCATGTGGATTCCTGGCTCATTGCCCATGCCCGTTGTAGAGTTGTTCCTCGGTGAAGTGGAGTAGGCCATTTTCAGTTCCTGGCTGGCGGGACTTGAACTCAATCGGAGAAAAGCTAGTTACAACGATGAGCAATTAGACCATAATAAGTCAGACAGGGAAAAAAGATCAAACAGGGCAGGCTCTGTGCAAAGGCAGGAGCCCCGATGGATAATGTGAAGAATGTCTTTCGAAATGACGGGATCAAGAGCAGCTGCAGAACTTGCTTCTCCCCATCGTCAGCCTTAGACGCGTGAGATGATTTGTAGTATCATTTTACCATTGAACTTGGCGCACCCTGCTGCGCGAAGTTGTTGTGGCGTCGATTTGATCAATCACATTCTTCGTGGATACGTGAGGGCTGGTGACAGCTGAAAGCAATCGCTGCACATCATCGGGCAGTCTCATCGTACGACAGACTTAGCAGATAAGGCAGCCTGTAAAAATGGCTCAATAACAAGTTGATGAAGTGATGATGGCACTTCTTCAGGCCTTCCAATAGCTGAAGGCAGCGAAACCATTGACAAGCCTTGCTCTTTTTCCACGTACGGCACCGAGTGTAGCGCCATATCGGTCTTGTCCGTCCTTTATATAGAGTAGAGTAGAGCGCTGCCGATCTGCTTAAACAGTGATGTCGTATTCGGGATGCCTCCGGGTCAAAGTTACAAAGACGGATCCCCCAATGTATCCGGAAACACCAGTCAATTCGCTTTGATCAGTAGAGGGCTCCAAAAATGCTTGTGTACGCACATAAAGAGCTTTGGTGCCATATTTTCTGCTGAAGAAGTAAGTTGGCAATAGATGATTTCGAAATCACACTGCTAGCCATGAAATCCTCGGTTGAAGTTTGACAACGTCAATTTGTCAGCACCACAGCGTGTGTACAGAGTAGGCCAACCTGTTCAGCAATGTATTCCAATGGAAGCTAGCGACACAGCTGCCGATTTATGCAAGAAGATCTTAACCAGTATCGCCTTCTTGCCAGTCTCATCTAATAAGTAGGAGGGTGCCTCGGATAGACACGTACTTGATGGCAGAAAGAGAAAATCAATCTGGATTGCCTTGTCTGCCACACATAGGCTTTTGGCAAACAAGAAGACAGGCCGATACTGGGTAAAAACGCCAAAGAATTCTAGCACGCAAAGCACATGCGCTCATGCGCCCCGTAGTACTAAACTAGACCAAGCTGAACGTCTCAAGTTTCACTCCTCTTTCTTCCAATGCTGCCGGGAAAAGTCTAGGATCTGAGTTGATCACCTCGCCAGTGATCTTATTCCTGAATTTTGTGTAGGTTCGTGGATCATCTGGAGTTCTCTCGAGCATCAATTCTTCCCAAATGTCTGGAACAGGACCAAGCCGAGGGTCCTTCTTAATGAATTCCCCTGTCTCGACGTCTAGAAAATGCGGATTCTCATACCCCCAACTGTCGTCGACATCTCGCTTGATCTGCACTCTGTAGCGAGGTGGAATAGGTCCGAGAAATGCCTCGCCATCCATGAGGCCGTGAACGTAACCGCATCCTATGTAGATGCACTGGCCTGGGCAAGTATTGTCTGGGCGTAGGACCATCGCACCATAACCACCGAGGAGGACACAGATTATATCGCCTGCTCAATGTAAACGATGGCTTCCGTGATGGCTAGATTACTTACCAGGCTGAGCTTTGCAATCAGTGAGCAAAATGAATCCTTCGTTGGTTGTGACAATGGAGAACGGCGGCAACCAACTACCAAAAGAACGCTTGTACTCTTGGAGCATATTTTGTACTCCACCGCCGTCACCAATTGGAGATATAACACTCTTGAAAAGCCCCATCCACTCTTGGTATGTTGGAAAAGGGTACGTCGGATAGGTCTCCTTGTCTTGCCCCATGATGCATGTGGACACGAACCCGTCTAACATTGGTTCACCAGTAGGATAGATTTCAGGAAAGACATGTGACCATGCGTTTCTTATTACCCTTGGCCATTGGAGTATGTCGCTTGTCAAAGGCTCTCCAGCATAGCGTATCGTTGCGACCCTGCTCCCTACTACGCACATCTTACTTGTTCCTTCGAATTCAAAATGAGCCCGAGATATAGAGCTTGCAGGCCGATCGGCAAGCGGACCACACCAATAGTAATCTATATCCGAGCTGTCCCAGTTCGGGACCCAAGATGGCAGTCCAGGAATCGAATCTGCTTGGCCTATCTGCGCGTACCTCAAGGTATCTACGCGCTGAGTGTGATTCATGAGCGCAACGCACCCGTCCCTGTATACTTCAGCGACAGGCCGAGAATAGTCAACAGGAACTCGCGCCGAGAAAGTCTCTGTGCCCAAACTCAAAACTCCGTAAACCTTGTCGTGAATGTCAGTGCATTTCCTCGCTCTTGATCTTGTAAAGGTGCCTAGGGGTGTCCGCCGCGAAAACAGAGTGTCATGAATTGCATTCACCCTCTCCGGTAGCAGTGGCACAGATAAGTCTTTGCTGCGCAAACA
>Ga0335073_10003475_pt1 | contig 21966 bp, 21 predicted proteins | sample Lox_Sample_22_FD_207093 | JGI IMG/M metagenome (GOLD analysis project Ga0335073, IMG submission 207093) | Soil microbial communities from Loxahatchee National Wildlife Refuge, Florida, United States - Lox_Sample_2.2 | ecosystem: Environmental > Terrestrial > Soil > Wetlands | place: USA...
GGCCCTGCCCTGGCGCGGGCTGCGGCCGCTGGCACCGCTGCGCGGCCCGCGGCCTCGTTACGAGCCGCGCAACCTTGCCTTCGCCGGCCTGGACAGTTGGAGGCTCGGCGGCAGCTTCCTGCAGAACGCGATCGAGTCCCACTGGCAGGACTACTCCGCCGCCGCGGCGGACGGCACCGCGGTGCTGTCGGCGGCCGTGCCGCAGCCCGGCGGCTTCGCCTTCCTGGCCCAGGAGGTCTGCGCCGAGGACCACCGCGGCGCCGGGGTCGTCTTCAGCGGCCAGGTCCGCATCCCGCCGGATGCGGGCCGCGCCGGGCTGTTCCTGAGGGTCAGGAAGCCGGAGGACCACGGCGTGCCGCTGACCGGGGCGGCCGCCCTGGCCGACCCCGCCAACCGCGTCGTCACCGTCGAGGACCGCGGCGACTGGACCGGCCGCGAGGTCGCCGCGCAGGTCCCGGCGGACGCCAGCACCATCGTGTTCGGCGTCTTCCTGGCCGGACCCGGCCGGATCGAGTTGCGCGATCCCCAGCTAACCAGGGCCGGAGAGCTCTATCAGCTGCCATAAACCTCTGCAGCTGGCGGCACGCAGCCTCGGCACCGGCACGTAACTGTGCGGTAACCGACGGGTGGCGGCGGCACTCCTGAGGCTGAGGTTGGCGTTCCAGATCGCGGCCGCCGTGCCGCGCACGGCCTCGGCCGCCACGCCCCACCGCATCCGGTCGGCCGGCCCGGTGACGGAGACCGCACCGATCGCGTGACCGGAGCTGCGGATCGGTGCGGCGACGCACACCAGCTCCTCGTAGGCTTCGCCGCGGTCGTATGCCACCCCGGCTTCGCGGACGCGCCTGAGCTCCGCCCACAGGGCGACCGGCTCGGTGATCGTCTTGGCCGTCTTCCGCGGCATCGGGGCGGAGACCACCGCGTGGATGGCGTCGTCGTCGTAGGCTGCCATCGCCTTGCCGAGCGCGGTGCAGTAGGCGGGCTTGCGGCCGCCGCGCCGGGTCGGCAGCCGGATCGGGCCCACCACGATCCGTTCCAGGTACACCACCTCGGTGTGGTCGAGGATGGCGAGCTGCGCGGCCAGTCCGGTGCGCGAGGCGAGCGACTGCAGGTGCGGGAACGCGGCTTCGTGGAACCTGTTCCCTTCCACGGCGAGGGTGCCGAGCTCGAACATCCGCAGGCCGACACGGTAGCCGCCGCGTTCGCGTTCCAGCCACCCCACCTGGCACAGCTGGTCGACAAGGCGGTGCAGGGTCGACTTCGGCAGCCGGGTTCGCTTGTTCAGGTCGGCCAGGCTGAGGACCTGCCGCCCGCCGTTGAACGCCTGCATGATGCACGCGCTGCGGCCAAGGACCGTGTGCTCCGGTGGCCGCCGGTCGCCGCACTTGTCGTCGTGTTCCTGCTGCATCGCGGGTGGCCGGGGCCCGGCACCCTCGATGATCGATGTCACCGGCACAGCCTGAGCCCCCTAGCTGAAAATTAGATTAATCAGTATTCTATTCATAATCAACTTCCCGAGCCGGGCTGTCAAGAGGTGGCGGGGAACGCCGCGACCCGGATTCCGCTGGGCGGGACCGGCGCTGGACCGCGGGGGCTTGCGGGCCTAGCATTCAACGTTCACGAGCTGACGGTCCGGCTGCTCAGGTACTGCAGGAAGTAGGCCGCGACGCCCGCGTCGAAGTACTCGACGCGGATGCCGTGCAGCGCCTCAGGCCGGGTGAGGACCACCCGCGGCGCGCCGTCCTCACCGGGGGCGATCAGGTCGACCTGGTCGCCGAAGGCGGTGCAGCGGGCGGGCACGCTCGGGTCGGAGAGGCCGATGTGGTGAAAGCCCTCGGGCTGCCCGGCCGACCAGCTCCCGGTTCCGGTCATCTCCACCAGCTCCAGGTAGGGCGGACCCTGCAGCGAGTAGCAGAACCTGGTCGTCTCGCCGGTAGCGATCTGCTGACTGCGGGTCGGCTCGAATCCCACCCCGAGCCTGGCGGTGAAGTCGGCGCGGGCGGCCTCGACGTCCCTGACCAGGATGCCGACGTGGAAAAACGGTGCGTTCAAATCATGCTCCCATGTGCTCGGAGAGGAAAGTTATCGCGTCATTCCAGGCAGCCCGGTTTGCCTCCGCGTTGCGCATCGGTCCCCGCGGGCAGGTGAACGAATGGCCGGCTCCCGGATACACGTTGACCCGGGCGTCGACCTTCCAGTAATCGATCCGGGCGCGCATGTCCGCCAGCGCGCCGGGTGGCATCAGCTTGTCCTGATCGCCGTACAGGAAAAGCGCCGGGCAGGTCATCTGCCAGAGCAAGTCGACCGGGTGCACGGGGCTTTCCCGGCTCAGCTCCGCGAATACGGGTTGGCTCGGAAAATACAGCACCGCCGCCGCCAGGTCGCCGCGAAGGCACGCGGCCAGCCAGGCGAGGGTTCCGCCGGTGCAGTAACCCCACACGGCGATCCGCCGCGGATCGACACCGGGCATTGCCCGCAGCGCGTCGACCGCGGCCGCGAGATCCCGGGCACCGCGGGTGAAGTCGAGCCGGCCGATGTGCTCTTTCACCTCGGTGAAGTCATCATAGTTGTCCGGCTCGGCCGGGCCATTGCCGTGATAGTAATCAGGCACCGCGACCGCGTACCCGAGGCCGGCCAGCTTTTCCTGAACGCCGCGGATGAAGCTGTTCACCCCGTAGGCCTCGGCGCCGAGGACCACGGCCGGATGCGGCCCGCTGCCGTCCGGCATCAGTACCTCGGCCGCGGGCACCGCCGCAGGCTCCACCGCTTCGGTCACGGTCAGGTGATCGCGCCGGCGATCTTCAGCTCGACCAGCTGCTCGTCGGTGAGCCCGAGCTCGTGCAGCACCTCGTCGGTGTGCTCGGCGAACAGCGGGCCGCGCCTGAGCGTGGCCGGGGTCTCGTCGAACTGGACGGGGTTGGTGATCAGCTCGCGGCGGATGCCGTCGGCGTCGTCGAAGCTGGCGATCATGCCGTTGGCGCGCAGCGACACGTCGTTGGCGACGCCCCAGGAGTCCTGCACTGTCGCCCACTGGCCCTCGATGCCGGCCAGGATCTCGAGCCACTCCTCGAACGTCTTCTCGGCCATGATGCCGGCCACCAGCTCGCCCGCCACCGGGGCGTTGGCCATCAGCTTCTCGACCGTGTCGAACCGCTCGTCGGTGATCAGCTCGGGATGGCCGCTGACCTTGCAGAACTCGGCCCAGTAGCGGCCCGGCTGCAGCATCGAGAACAGGATCCAGCGGTCGTCTGAGGTCCGGTACGGGCCGATGAGGGGGTTCCTGGCCGAGCCGTGCCGCGGCACCGGCGGCCGCGGCGGCACTCCCCCCGCCTGCAGTGCCAGGTTGGCGGTGAACTGGGTGGCCCAGGCGCCGACGCCGAGCAGCGACACGTCGATGACGGAGGTCTCGCCGGTGGTGGCGCGGGCGTACAGGGCGGCGGCGATGCCGCCAGCGATGGTCATCCCGCCGATGTTGTCGCCGTACCCGCCGGCCGGCATCGGGGACAGCCGGTCCGCGCCGGCCGGGGTGGCCCCGGCCCCGCTGCCGCCCCGCGCCCAGAACGACGTCATGTCGTAGCCGCCCTTGTTCGCCTCCGGACCCCGCGCGCCGAAACCGGAACCGCGCACGTAGATGATGTCCGGGTTGACCTGGCGGACGTCCTCGAGGTTGATACGCAGCTTGGCCCGCGCGCCGGGCAGGAAGTTGGTGACGAAGACGTCGCTGCGCTTGATCAGCTCATCGAGCACCGCCCTGGCCGCTGGCACCTCCAAGGCCAGGCCAACACTCCGCTTGCCCCGGTTGGGTCCCTCGAAGATCGGGGAAAAACGGCTCCCCTTCATGATCGCGTCCACCCCGAGGACGGTGGTCAGGCCGCGCTGACCGTCGCCCCGCTCGGCGTGCTCGACCTTGATCACCTCGGCTCCCCAGTCCGCCAGGACCGCGCCCGCCGCGGGCACGAAGGTGAACTGGGCCACCTCGAGGACGCGAACACCCTGCATCGGCTGCAGCATCAGCTGTCCTTCCTTCGCAACAGCAGCGCGCCGCCAGGCGCGCCGCCCCCTGTCGTTACCACCGCGGTACGGGCGTCAGGCACCTGGCGGCCGGCCGCCTCGCCGCGCAGCTGCAGCATCGCCTCCCTGACGTGCCCGAAGCCGTGCAGGCGGCCGGCCGACAGCTGCCCGCCGTGCGGGTTCAGCGGCAGCCGGCCGCCATCGAGGGCGATGCCGCGGCCCTCGTCGATAAAGTCGCGGGCACCGCCCGGCTCGCAGAACCCCAGCGACTCGAGCCAGGAGACCGCGTTGAAGGTGAAGCCGTCGTACAGCATTGCCACGTCCACGTCGTCCGGCCGCAGGCTGGTCCTGGTCCACAGATGCCGGGCGGGCCCCTTGGTCTGCGGCTCGTGCGACAACGTGTCCTGGTCCCAGCTCAGCCGTTCCAGGATCTGCGTGCCGACGGCCTCGACAAGAACCGCCGGGCGTGGCCGGTCGGCGGCGGTCTCGACCGCGGAGACGACCACCGCGACGGCGCCGTCGACCGGCACGTCGCAGTCGTAGAGCCCGAACGGCGTGGTCACCAAGCGGGCGGCGAAGTAGTCGTCGAGGGTGATCGGCTCGCGGTACACCGCTTCGGGGTTGCGGGCGGCGTTGGCGCGCGAATTGACCGCGATCCAGCCGAACATTTCGCGGTCGCCGCCGTAGCGGTGGAAGTAGTGAGATGCGTGGACCCCGATCCAGTTGGCGGCCGACATCGCGCCGAACGGGGCCAGGAACTCCGTCATACCGGTCGCGCGGGCGGCCGGCTGCGCCCACTTCCTCTCGCGGACCAGGGCCGCGAACGACGACTCCCAGAGAGTACGGAAGCACAGCACATGACGGCACAGCCCGGAGGCGACCGCGAGCATGGCAGCGACGATCGCGCCACTTTGCCCGGGGGTGTCGCCCGCGCCGTTGATCCAGGTCGGCTTGAGCTGCAGCGCCTCGGCGAGCGGGCCGATACCGCCCTCGGAGAAACCGGGCGACCCCACCCGGCCCGGGTAGGTGGAAAGCCCGTCGATCTCGTCCAGGGTGAGCCCGGCGTCCGCCACCGCGGCCAGGCAGGCGTCCGCGGCCAGCCGTAGCGGGTCGACCATGAGCCTGCGGCCGACGGCGGACTGGCCGACCCCAGTCAGCGCCACCCGTTCCTCGAACTTGGCGGTCGAAGCCCGGGGGCGAGGGGCGCCAACGTCCCGGACGGCGGGGATGGCAAGCGTCTGGCCTGCCCGGTCCGGGTCGGGCTCGAACAGCGGGACGTAGATGTCGCCCGCCTTGTCGAACAGCACCCGGACGGCCATGCCGATGCGCACGTCTGCGGCCGGGCAGCCGACGACGTTGGTGGTAAGGCGTACCCCGTCGTCTTCTTCCAGCGCCACCACGGCGATGACGTAGGGCGGCGGGAAGTCGGCCAGCCACTGCTGGTGGTTGACGGTAAACCCGGCGACCACGCCCCGGCCGGAGACCGGGGCCATGGTCACCCGGTCGCAGCGGCAGGACCGGCAGCGGGGCAGCGGCGGGTGGGTGTAGGCGCCGCAGTCCGCGCAGCGCGCGATGCGCAGCACCCCGTCGCTGCCCGCCGTCCAGAACTCGGCGCTAGCCAGGCTGGGCTGGGGAAGAGGTCGCTGGATGGCAGGTTCCTCAGAGACGCGGGAAGTTGAGGACTTCACGGGCATTTAGCTCGACGATCCGGTGCGCCTCCTCATCGGGCACCTCGGCCAGCGACGCGGCGATTCCCTTGCGGCTGTTGGGCCAGTTGCTGTCTGAGTGCGGGTAGTCGATCTCGACGCAAATCCGGTCGATGCCGATCTCGTGGCGGTTCTTGATGCCGAACTCGTCTTCGATGTAGCAGCCCCAGAAGTGCTTCTTGAACAGGTCGCTCGGGCGCGCGTCGAAGTCGATCGGCTGGTAGTAGCGGTGCCGCGCCCAGACCTGGTCCATCCGCTCCCAGATGTAGGGGAACCAGCCGATGCCGCCTTCTGCGAGCATGAACTTGAGCCGCGGGTGCTTCTGCAGTTGCCCCGAGAAGACCAGGTCGGAAGCGGTCCACATCAGGTTGGTCGCGTACACGGCAAAAGAGGTGCAGGTCGGGGCGTCGTCATCCTTGATCTGCGCGTTTCCGCCGGTGCGGGCCGATACCGACTTGAACTCACCGCCCCGGTAGTTCGGCGACAGCATCTTGGACGACGCGGAGAAGCCGGGGACGAAGCTGCCGGACCCGAAGTGCAGGCTGACCACCACGCCGGTGTCCTCGAAGACGTCCCACAGCGGGCCCCAGTGGTCACTGTGGAACGACGGCAGGCCCAGCGGCACCGGGCTGTCGGGGAACGACACGACCCGCGCCCCCTTGGCGGCGACTCGCTTCAGTTCGGTCACGCAGAGGCCGACGTCCCAGATCGGCAGCAGTGCCAGCGGCACGTACCGGCCCGGAGCGGACGCGGACCACTCGTCGATGCTGAAGTCGTTCCAGGCCTGCAGGCAGGCGAGCGCCAGGTCCTTGTCGGTCGCGTTCAGGAAGACGCGGCCGCCGAAGCCGGGAAAGGAGGGAAAGCAGCACGCCGCCTGCACTCCGTCGACGTCCATGTCCTTGACCCGCTCGACCGGGTCGTAACAGCCGGGGATCATGTCATCGAACCGCAGCGGCTCAAGGCCGTACTCCTCGGGCGTCTTACCCGCGACCGCGTTGAGGCCGATGTAGGGGAAGATCTTGTCCTCGAAGTGCCAGATGTGACGGCCCTTCTCGTCCTCGACGATGCGCGGGCCCTCCGCGAGGTGCTTGGCGGGCAGGCGGTCGGAGAACACGCGGGGATGCTCGATGAGATGGTCGTCGACCGAGATGATCTGCATGTGGTCCTGGAGCGGCATCGTTCCATCCTTCGCTTTCGTGCAGTGGGTCGATCATATAACCTATTGTGCTATCTGGTAAAGCAAGCGGCGACGCAGGGAGGCGCGCGTGGGGGATGAGCTGGCTCACGATGAGGACGACCACGACCTGCTGACGTTCAACGAATCCGCCATCCGGCTGCGGGAGGAAATCGCGGCGACGGAGGCGGCACTGCGGGAGAACCCGCCCGCGGAGCGGCGGGCTGCTCTCGAGGGACGGCTGGCGGCACTGGCCGGCGCGCTCAAGCGCAACACCCGGCAGGCCGACAAGAACCCTGGGGAGACGGGATTCCTGAACTACGCGCCGCCCCGCCGTTCCGGCGCGGAAGGAGAAGGTCCGTCATGACGGAGCGAGCACAGCGCCGCGGCCGCGCCATCGCGATGACGGCGGCGGAGGTCGACGAGTTTCTGACCGCCGAGCGGACCTGCCGGGTGGCGACCTCCGGCAAGGACGGGCGACCGCACGTGGTGCCGCTGTGGTTCGTCTGGAACAGCGGCGCGCTGTGGCTGAGCTCGGTTGTGCGCAGCCAGCGGTGGACCGACCTGATGCGCGACCCCCGGGTCGCCGTCGTCGTCGACGCGGGTGTGGAGTACACCGAGCTCCGTGGCGTGGAGCTGTACGGCGAGGTCGCCCCGGTCGGCGAGATCCCGCGCGCGGCCGCCCCCGACCCCGTCCTCGACCAGGTCGAGGAGCTGTTCGCGGGCAAGTACACCGGCGGGGTCAAGGTCCCGGCCGACGGCCGCCACGCCTGGCTGCGGCTCACCCCGGAGAAGCTGGTCAGCTGGGACTTCCGCAAGCTCGCCACCCTGTCTCGGTAGCAGAAGGGCCCCGTAGCCGTGATCTCTTACCAGCTGTACATCGACGGCGCGTGGACCGGCAGCGACCGCGATTCCGTGCTGACGGTGCTCAACCCCGCGACCGAGGAGGCCATCGGCACTGTCCCGGAAGGGACGGTGGCGGACATCGACCGCGCGGTCGCGGCCGCCCGGCGCGCCTTCGACGAGGGCCCGTGGCCGTGGCTCTCCGCCCGCGAGCGCGCGGCCGTCATGCTCCGGTTCGCCGTCGAGCTAGAGGCGCGGACCGCGGACCTGGTCAACCTGAACGTCCTCGAGGTGGGCTCGATCCGCGCCTGGGCCGAGTTCCTGCAGGTCGGCCTGCCGATGCAGCACTTCAGGGACATGGCCGAGCGGGTGCTGCCGCAGTACCCGTTCGAGAAGCCGATGGCGCCGACGCTCGGCGGCGGGACGTTCGGCTCGTCGCTGGCGCAGGGGGTCGTCCGCCGCGAGCCGCGCGGTGTCGCGGCGCTGGTGTCGGCCTACAACGCCCCCACGCTGCTGAACCTCGTCAAGCTGGCGCCAGCCCTGGCGGCGGGCTGCACGGTGGTGCTCAAGCCGGCCCCCGCCACCCCTCTTGAGACGTTTGTCCTCGGCGAGGTGGCCGACGCGGCCGGGCTGCCGCCGGGCGTCCTGAACATCGTGACCGGCGACATCGCGGCCGGCCAGGCCCTGACCAGCCATCCCGGGGTGGACGTGGTCAGCTTCACCGGCTCTGACGCCGTGGGCCGCCTGGTCTACAGCCAGGCCGCGCCCACGCTCAAGAAGGTGATCCTGGAGCTGGGCGGCAAATCGGCCAATATCATCCTGCCGGACGCCGACCTGAGCCGGGCGGTGCCGAACGTCGCGGTGAACATGACCGCGCAGGCCGGGCAGGGCTGCTCGCTGCTGACCAGGACGCTGGTGCACGAGTCGCTCTTCGACGACCTCGTGGGCCGGGTCAAGACGGCGCTGGACCAGGTCAAGGTGGGCAACCCGGCCGATCCGGCGACCACGATGGGGCCGCTGATCAGCGCCGCCCAGCGGGCCAAGGTGGAGGAGCTCATCCAGGCCGGGCGGGACGAGGGAGCGCAGATCGCCTACGGCGGCGGCCGCCCGGCCGGGCTCGACCGCGGCTTCTTCGTCGAGCCGACACTGTTCGTGGACGTCGACAACTCGATGACGATCGCGCAGAAGGAGTTCTTCGGCCCGGTCGGCGTGGTGATCCCGTTCAAGGACGAGGAGGAGGCGGTCCGCCTCGCGAACGACAGCGAGTTCGGGCTCGCCGCGGGCGTCTGGGCGGCCGACCCGGTGCACGCGTACCGGATCGGCACCCGCATCCGGGCTGGGCTGGTCTACATCAACGGCGGCGGTGCGGGCTCCAGTCCGCACACCCCGTTCGGCGGCTACAAGAGCAGCGGCCTCGGGGTCGAGCGGGGCGACTACGGACTTGAGGAGTTCCTGCTCACCAAGAGCATGATCTGGAGCGCCCGCTGACATGGACATCGCCGAGGTGTGTGACCGGGCGGAGATCAGGCGGCTGATGGACCGCTACGCGGTCGCCTGCGACACCGGCGACTGGGGCGCCTTCCGCGAATTGTTCACCGCCGACTGCATCCTCGACTACACGGAGTTCGGCGGCGGCCGGGGCGGCCTGGAGAGCACCGTCGCCTGGCTCAGTTCCGGCCTGTCCCGCTACGCGGGGCTGCACCACAACATGACCACCCACCACTGCGAGATCAGCGGGCAGACGGCCCGGGCGGTCACCTACTTCATCGCCTACCACACGACGGTCGACGCCGACGGCGGCGAGGCGATGATGGTGCTCGGCGGCTTCTACAAGGACCGGCTGGTGAAGCAGGCCGACGGCTGGCGGATCAGCGAGCGGGCCGACCTCGCGACCTGGATCGGGACCCCGCTGCCACCGCGGCTCAGCCCGCCGCCGCCCTGGTACGGCACGATGAATCACCACCAGCCGGTGCTGCCCGGGGAGTGAGCGGCCGCTCAAGGTCAGCGGGCGTTCGGGTAGTCCCCCGAACGGATGCGCGGTTCCCAGTAACGGACGACTTGCTTGAGGCCCTCGCGCCAGCCGACCGCGGCGGGGCCGGTGATGCTGGTGCGCAGGACCGCGCTCGGCGCGCCGCCCGGGCGGGCCCGGTCGTCGTCATAGACGAACACCGGGTCGATGCCGACCAGCGAGCCGAGGTAGCCGATCCAGTCCTCGCCCTTCAGCGCCTCGTCGCCTGACCAGTTGACCGTGGTCGCGGGGACCGACGCCGCCGCCAGCGAGGGCGCGATGAACGCCCGCAGGTCGTCCTGGTGGACGAGCGCCTTCACCCAGTCGTAGGACCGGGGCAGCACGATCGGCTGGCCGTTGATGATGTCGGCCAGGAACATGACCGGCAGGCCGCCGTCGGCGTAGGTCCCGTACTGCACGTCCATCCGGCAGATCACGGTGGGCAGGCCGAGCACCCGGGCCATCGCGCGGACGGCGCCCTCGCCGGCCGCCTTAGTGCCGGTGTAGTGACCCATCAGCCGGCTGCCGCCGATCACGTCGGTCTCCACCGCCCGGTACCAGGGGTCGGGGCTCTCGACATAGACCCCGCTGGTGGACACGTGCAGGAACGCACCGGCCGAGCGGACGTGCCGCATCAGCAGGGCCGGCACCTCGGCGTTGGCCCGCATCCCGTCATCGAAGTCCTTCGGGTAGACGGCGGCCGCCGTGTGCACGACGTAGTCGAAGTCGGCCGGCAGCCCGCCGTAGTCGTCGGCGGCCAGGTCGACCACGTACGGGTCCACCCCGCGCGCCCGCCATCTCGCCAGAGCCTCATCGGTCGCCTCGACCGCGACCCCGGTGACCTCGTTGTCGGCCGCCAGGTACTCAGCGAAGGCGCCGCCGAGCCGCCCGGTGAAGCCGGTGACCAGGATCCGCTGGCCGGTCAGCTTGCCGGGCATGGCCAGCCTGTCAGGCCTACCGGGCTTATCGGCTGCCATCAGCCGCCACCCGCAGGCGCTCCAAGGTGGCGGTCACCATCGCCGACTGGAGGTACTCGATGCGGATCCCGTGCAGCGCCTCCGGCCGGGTGAAGATCACCCGGGCCGCGCCGCCCTCGCCTCCGCCCACCACCGTGTCGGCCTGGTCGCCGAAGGCGGCGCAGGTCCCTGGCACGTCCGGGTCGGCGAAGGCGAGGTGGTGCAGCCCTTCGCCCTGCTCGGGGCCCCAGATGCCGAGGCTGGTGTCGGCCATCTGGACAAGCTCGATGAACGGCGGGCCCGGCAGCGAGTAGCAGAAGCGCATCGGCTCGCCGGTGACGAGCGGGGCGCTGCGGACCGGCTCGAACCGCAGCCCGAGGAGCTTGCCGAAGTCGACGGCGGCCTGCTCGATGTCGCGGACCAGCACTCCGACGTGGAAGAAGGGAACGTACTCGGCTTCCAACGGATGCTTCCTCTCGCGAGCCGGCGCTCAGACGTCCCACGCCAGCGGCAGCGTGTTCACGCCCGAGCTGCGGCCGAACTCGGTGATCGGCTCGCCCTCGCCCAGCCGGTAGTCCGGGATGACCTTGTGCCACTCCTCCAGCGCGACCCGCAGCTCACGCCGGGCCAGGTGCGAGCCGAGGCAGCGGTGCGGGCCGGCCCCGAACGCCAGGTGGTTGCTGGTGCCGCGGTCGAAGTCGACCGTGCTCGCGTGGTCGTAGAAGGTGTCGTCGCGGCCGGACATCTTCAGCGCCAGCTGCACCATCGACCCGGCCGCGACCGGGCAGCCCGCGATCTCGGTGTCCCTGGTGACCTTGCGCCCGGTCACGATGAACGAGAACGCGCGCATCATCTCCTCCATCGCGGCCGGGATGGTCTCCGGCTGGTCGACGATCCGCCGCCGGTCGGCCGGGTGCGTCGCCAGGTGGTGGAAGAAGTAGCCGAGCATGCCCGCCACCGAGTCGAGTCCCGCCTGGACCAGGAACTGCCACCAGTTCAACAGCTCGTCGTCGGTGACCGGCCTGCCGTCGATCTGCATGTCGAGCGACTTGGTGATCAGGTCGTCGGCTGGCTCGGCTCGCCGCTTGGCGATCTTCCCGTCCAGGTAGCGCTTGACCGCGTCGATCGCGGTGACCTTGCGCCGGATGACGTCGCCGGGGTCGCCGATCGCGTGGTTGATGTCTTCCTCGAGCGCCATCAGGAATGGCAGGTCGTCCTCGGGCAGTCCGACCACCTCGAGCACGACCGCGGTCGGGAACTTCAGCGCGAAGTCGGTCATCAGGTCGCACGTGCCGCGCCCGGCCAGCTCCTCGATCAGGCCGCGGGCGCGTGCCCGGACCCGTGCATCGACCTTCTCGATCTCGCGCGGCGAGAAGTAGGGGCCGAGCTGGCGGCGCCATTGCCGGTGCTCCTCGCCGCCGATCATCGCCGGGATCCACTTGTAGCTGGGATCGGGCTCGTAAGCGACCAGGGCCTCGGAGGAGAACGTCTCCGGGTCCTGGAGCACCGCGAGGATGTCCTCGTGATGGGTGGGGATGAAGTAGCCGCGGCCGAACTCGTTCCTGACGACGGGCGCCTCCTGCCGCAGCTCGTCGTAGAACGCCGTCCAGCCGCCGAGCGGCTTCAGCTCGTAGGGGGTGTAGTCGTGTACCGGGCAGGCGGGCGCGGGTTCTGGCTGGGCGGCGGTCATGGGCCTCTCCTTCCTAATAAGGGTGCCGGCGACGGACCAGGGCCGGCGGCTAGTCGAGGCTGATGGCCCGCTCGGGGCACTCGCCGACGGCCTGGCGTGCCTTGTCCTCGGCGCCGGGCGGGATGTCGATGTCCGCGTGCAGTGCGTACCCGATGTCGTCGAGCTGGAAGAGCTCGCTGTCGACGGCGTTGCAGCGGGCATGCCCGCAGCACTTGTCCAAGTCGATGCTGACCTTCACCGCGTGTTCCTCCCGGCTTGGCTCGTTACTGGACCGTTCAGGGATTGGCCCCTGCTTTCAGGGATTGGCCTGTGGCTTCAGGGATTGGGGAGGGCCGGCGTGTGGTTGAGCGCGCAGCCGCCGTCGACGCGCAGCTGCTGCCCGGTGACGTAGCGGGCCTCGTCGGAGGCCAGGAAAAGCACCGCCTCGCTGATGTCCTGCGGCTCCAGCCAGGAGATGGGCAGCGGGAACATCGCCGCTGAGGCGGGCTCGAAGTCCTCCGGCGTGACCTCGTCCAGTTCCGGCCGGAATACCTTGTACATGGCCGGGTTGTGCAGCATGTCGGTGTTCACGTTGCCCGGGTGGACGGCGTTGACCCTGATCGACTCCGGCGCCAGCGCCAGCGCCAGGTCGTGCACGAACCGGGCTATTTCCCGCTTCGAAAGCGAGTAGCCGGCTCCCCCAGGCCCCTGCTGCCTGATGTCGGTCACGCCGCGGAACATCGCGGCGACCGAGCCGGTCGCGATGATCGAGGCTCCCGCCCGCAGATGCGGGTAGGCGGCGGTGACGACGTTGAGCACGCCCGCGAAGTTGACGTTGACGGTATCGAGGAACGCGCTGCCCGGCAGGCCCGGCCCCAGGGCGGTGATGCCCGCGTTGGCGACCACGATGTCCAGGTGTCCCAGCTCGGCGACCCCGCCGTCGACGGCCGCGCGCACCTGCGCGGGCTCGCGGACATCGGCCTGGCAGGTCACGCAGCGGCGGTCCTCCTTCTCCACCAGCCGCTGCGTTTCCGCCAGGTCGGCCGGGCTGGCCAGCGGGTACTGGACGCATCCGATGTCCGCGCAGATGTCCAGGGCGATGATGTCCGCCCCTGCCTTCGCCAGCGTCACCGCGTGGCTGCGTCCCTGTCCGCGCGCGGCGCCGGTGACGACCGCGACCTTGCCGTCGAGCTTGCCCATGTGCGCTCCCGGGGGCCTCGGAGAGGCGGGTAGACGTCAGAGTGAAATCAGTCAACCAATATAACTGACCGATAAGACGGAGGCTAGGCCACGGCCTCCGATCCGTCAACGCCTTGATCTCTTAAGCCGCCCAGCCTACCTGGACATTCCGGTCATACCCGGCGGCAGCAAGCCATCAACTGATTTCAAATCAACAAATAAGTAAGCTGTTTTATTGACACCGCGCGGATGGCCGATCTATACATCGGTTAAATCATCTGCCTACTTGGCAGTCCGCCGCGAGCGGCCAGCCGGCCCTCTCCTACCAGCGAGGCTGGGAATGATCTCGATGAAGCATGTCAGCGGTGCCGGGCGGGCAGCCCGGCGAGTGCCGCGGGTTCCCCTGATTCTCCTTACCGCTGCGACGCTGGCCGGCGTGGCCGCGTGCAGCAGCAGTTCAAGCACGGCCAGCTCCAGCGGCGGTTCGAGCAGCAGCGCGACGTCAGCCGGCAGCGGCTCGGCCAGCGCCACCGCCCCGGCCGACCTGTCGGCCTTCCTCCCGGGCAAGAAGGCGACCGGTACCCCGGTCAAGATCGGCTTGATCAACAACGAGGGCAGCTCGCCGGTCGCCGAGCCGTCCACCGGCGACGCGGCCGTGGCCGCGGCCGACTACGCCAACGCAGAACTCGGCGGCATCGCTGGGCACCCGATACAGGTCGACCGGTGCAGCGAGAACGAGGACACCGCATCGGCGACCGCTTGCGCTAACAAGATGGTCCAGGACGGCGTCGCCGCGGTCGTCATCGGGACGACGGGCTACGGCAACACGATGGTCCCGATCATCACTAAGGCAGGCATCCCGTACGTGTCGGCGACCGGATCCAGTTCCGCCGAGCTGACCACGCCGGGCACGTTCATGTGGACGGGCGGCTTCCCCGCGGACCTCGGCGGAATGGCCGCGTACTCGGCACAGCACGGCTACAAGAAGGTCACCGCGTTCATCATCAACACCCCGTCGGCGATCGAGGGAGCGCAGGAGATCGGCGGACCCGCGTTCAAGGCGGCCGGCGTCGGCTTCAGCATCGAGGCGGTCCCCGGGGGCGTCGCCGACGCGACGCCGCAGGTGACCGCCGGCCTGAAGGGCAACCCGGGCGCAGTCGCGATCATCGCGGACGCCTCCACCTGCACCTCCATCCTCCAGGCGCTGAATACGGTCGCCCCGGGCACCCCGGCGCTGGCCAACACCTCCTGCCTGAACACCTCGACCCTGACGGCGCTGGGCAGCGGGGCGAACGGCCTGAAGATATTCGGCCGCTCCGACACGGAGTCCGGTAGCGCTGAGGCGCAGCTTTACCAGTACGTGATGAAGACCTACTACCCGACCGCAAACCCGACCGGAGACACGGTGACCGGCTACCAGGGGATGCTTGGCCTGGTCAGGGCCCTCTCGTCGCTAACCGGCGACCCGACTCCCGCCTCGATCACCGCGGCCCTCAAGGCGGCCAAGGACGTGCCGCTGCCGGCCGGCGCGGGGCTTACGTTCACCTGCAACGGAAAGCAGATGCCGGGCCTGCCGAGCAACTGCAGCTCGGGTGACGTGGTGCTCACGGTTGAGAACGGCGAGGCCGTCGACCCGCAGGTCATCAGCTAGTAGTCACCGCTCGACGTAGAGGGGCGATCGCGCCGTCATGAGCACTGTCATCCTGTTCCTGATCCTCGGCCTCGGCAGCGGTGCCGTATACGCGGCCCTGTCGCTGGGCCTGGTGGTCACCTACCGGAGCTCCGGCGTGGTGAACCTCGCCTCGGCCGCGATCGCCCTCTATGTCGCCTACACCTATGCCTACCTGCGGATGGGAGAGCTGGTCGATCCGATACCCGGCCTGAACCCCACCGTGAACCTCGGCACCGGCCCGCTGGGCTTCTGGCCGGCCCTGCTGATCTCGCTCGCCGTCGCTGCCGTGCTCGGCGCGCTGCTGTACGCGCTGATCTTCCGGCCGCTGCGCGCGGCACCCGCCGCGGCGAAGGCGGTGGCCTCGGTCGGGATCATGATCGTGCTCCAGGCACTGCTCGCCACGCAGCTCGGCTCGGCCGCGGTCACCGTCGCGCCGATCTTCCCGTCGCACGTGTACGAGATGCTCGGCAGCCGCGTGCCGGGCGACCGCCTGTGGTCCGCCGCCATCATCATCGCGCTGTCGGCCGCGCTGGCTCTCTGGTTCAGGTTCTCCCGCTTCGGCCTGGCCACCCGTGCGGCGGCCGAGTCGGAGAAGGGCGCCTTCGTCACCGGACTGTCACCGCAGCGCATCGCGCTGGTGAACTGGGCGCTTGGCACCGTGGTGGCTGGGGTCGGTGGCGTTCTTGTCGCGCCCATCGTGCCGCTCACCCCCGACTCCTACTCGCTGTTCATCGTGGCGGCGCTGGCGGCGGCCCTGGTTGGCAACTTCACCAAGATCGGCGTCACGGTGGCGGCCGCCCTGGTCATCGGGATGCTCCAGTCAGAGGCCACCTACCTGCAGACGCAGAGCTGGATGCCCTCGGCGGGGCTCAGCGACGTCGTCCCGCTCCTCGTCATCTTGGTCTTCCTCGTCCTGCGCGGGCAGGAACTGCCGGCTCGCGGGGCGATCATCCAGCGGACGCTGGGCCGTGCTCCCCGCCCGCGCGGGTATGTCGTGCCTGGCGCGTTCATCGTCGTGCTCGGGCTCGTCTCGTTGACCGCCACGCACGGTGCCATGCGGGGGGCCATCATCACCACCCTCGTGCTGGCGGTCATCGCGCTCTCCCAGGTGGTAGTCACCGGGTTCACCGGCCAGATCTCGTTCGCGCAGCTGACGCTCGCGGGCGTGGGCGCCTTCTCGCTGACGCGCATCCAGCAGCAGCTCCACGTCCCGTTCCCGTTCGCTCCGCTGCTCGCCGCGGTCATCGCGATGGTCATCGGCGTGGTCGTGGGACTGCCCGCGCTGCGCATCCGCGGCCTGCCGGTCGCGGTCATCAGCCTCGCGCTCGCAGCCGTCCTGCAAGACCTGTGGTTCAACAACCCTGAGTTCAACGGCGGGTACGGGGGCGCCCCCGTCAGCGACGCGCGGCTCTTCGGCCTTGACCTCGGGGTGGGCGCCGGCCGGGGCTACCCGGAGCTGGGCTTCGGCGTGCTCTGCCTCATCGTCTTGGTCCTCGCGGCGGGCGGCGTTGCCTTCCTCCGGCGGAGCCGGCTAGGGGCGGAGATGCTCGCGGTGCGGGCCAACGAGCGCTCGGCCGCGGCCGCAGGCGTCGCGGTCTCGCAGGTGAAGCTGATCGCGTTCGCCATCGGCGGCTTCCTGGCCGGGCTGGGCGGCTCGATGCTGGCCTACCAGCAAACCAGCGCCGACTACAGCTCATACACGGCTATGGGCAGCGTGACCTTCTTCGCCACCGTTTACATCGCCGGCATCACCTGCGTCTCCGGCGGCATCAACGCGGGGGTCATCGCCGCTGGCGGCATCATCTACACCCTGGTTAACAACGGTGTTCCGCTCTGGATCTACGTCCTGCTCGTCGGCCTCCTGCTGGTTGGCATTGTGCAGCTCGTCCGGCCGAAGTCCGTTCGTGCCGCGCTGGCGGTCGTCGGGCTGGTCGCGATCGCGGCCGCGTTCCACCACGGACCGGTGCAGCTGGGCGTGTACTACGCGGCCATCAATGGCGTCCTGCTCATTCTCACTATCATCCTCAACCCCGAGGGGATCGTCGGACCGGTACACACCCGGCTCGCCGCCCTGCGGGCGAGGCTGCGCACGCGCCGCTCCCCGGCGCAGGCCGTCCAGCCAGTCGCGGCCGCCGTGGCTGCGCAGGCCGGTAAGGCCGCCGCGGCCGCACCGGCCACGGGGCAGCCCGCGCAGCGCCGGCAGCCGCACGACCCAGCCAGCCCGTTGCTGACGGTGGCCGGGGTGAGCGTGCGGTACGGGGGCGTGGTCGCCAACGAGGACGTCAGCTTCGAGGTCTTCCCCGGCGAGATCGTCGGCCTGATCGGCCCGAACGGCGCGGGCAAGACCACCTTGATCGACGCGGTCAGCGGCTACGCGCGGGCCACCGGCTCGGTCGCGCTGCTCGGCCGCAAGCTGGACGGGCGCAAGCCGTTCCAGCGCAGCCGCGACGGGCTTGGCCGCACGTTCCAGGGCATCGAGCTCTACGACGACCTCAGCGTGAGGGAAAACGTGGAAGTCGGCACGACGGCGGCGCGCTCGGCGGGCGCGGGCGGGGCCCGCGCGGACAAGGAGCAGCCGTCGCTCGGCATCGACGCCTACTTCGAGATCCTTGGCCTGCAGGCGGTCGCCGACCAGCCGGTACGGGAGCTGTCGGTGGGCCAGCGGCAGCTCGTCTCCGTCGCCCGCGCGCTGGCCGGCCGCCCGACGGTCGTGCTGCTCGACGAGCCCGCGGCCGGGCTGGACGCCACCGAGAGCCGCTGGCTCGGGGAGCGGCTGCGCGCGATCCGCGACGCGGGCACCACCATCGTCATGGTCGACCACGACATGGGCCTCGTCCTTGACGTGTGCGACCGTATCGTCGTCCTCGACCTCGGCAAGGTGGTCGCCATCGGCACGCCGGCCGACATCCAGGGCAATGACGAGGTCAAGCGCGCCTACCTGGGCACGACGCACGCGGGCGTGGAGTCGGCGTCATGACCCGCGGGGAGAACAGGCGCCGCCGGGCGAGCGGACCTGACATCACGGAGGTGGTCTGGTGAACGCCGTACTGACATGCAGCGGGGTCGACGCGGGGTACGTGCCCGGCCGCCCCGTGCTGCGCGACGTGAACATCACCCTCGAGGCCGGCCAGGTGCTCGCGCTGCTAGGCCCGAACGGTGCGGGCAAGACCACCTTGATGCTGACCATCGCGGGGCTCCAGGCACCGCTGGCGGGGAGTATCGGGCTCGGCGGAGTCCCGGTACGGCCGGGCTCGCCGCGGGCCGCGGTCAGGGCGGGGCTGGTGCTTGTGCCGGACGACCGCTCGCTGTTCAAGGGTTTGACCGTCACCGAGAACCTGAAGCTGGCGTCGCGCCGTGGTTCCACCACGATCGAGGCGATCTTCGAGTACTTCCCTGAGCTCAAGCGCCGGGTGAAGGTCACGGCGGGCAACCTCTCCGGCGGCGAGCAGCAGATGCTGGCCATCGGGCGGGCCCTCATGCAGGACCCGAAGGTACTGCTGGTGGACGAGCTCAGCATGGGACTGGCCCCGGTCATCGTGGAGAAACTGCTCCCGGTGATCCGCAAGGTCGCGGACGATACCGGCGCCGCCGTGGTGCTCGTGGAGCAGCACGTCATGCTCGCGCTGGAGATCGCCGATATCGCGACGGTCCTGGCGCACGGCGATGTCGCCCTGCACGGCGACGCCAAGGCGCTCGCCGCCGACGAATCCCTCATCGAGCGCGCGTACCTCGGCAGCGCGGCGGGCGCGGGCGGAGCAGGGCAGTGACGGCACCGAGTCCCCACGCGCGGGTTCCGGCCGGCCCGCGGGCTCGGCGGTTCGAGGGCCAGGTGGTGTTTATCACCGGTGCCGCCCGCGGGCAGGGCCGGGCCGAGGCGCTGCGCTTCGCGGCCGAAGGAGCGGACATCATCGCGGTGGACATCTGCGCCGACCTGCCGACCACCAGCTACCCTGGCCCTACGCCCGACGACCTGGCCGAGACCGCACGGCTGGTCGAGGAGCATGACCGGCGGGCGGTCACCAGCATCGCCGACGTGCGCGACTACGCGGCCCTCAGCGCCGCGCTGCGGGACGGGGTGGCCGAACTCGGCCGGCTCGACGTGGTGGTGGCCAACGCCGGGATGACGACGGTCGGCCGGGCGTGGGAGATCCCGCTTGAGCACTGGGACGCGACGATCGGCATCAACCTGACCGGCGCCTACTACACCGCCCGGGCCGCGATCCCGATCATGATCGAGCAGGGGACCGGCGGCGCCATCGTCTTCACCAGCTCGGTCGCCGGCCTGCGCGGCCTGCCGCTGATCGCTGACTACGTGGCGGCCAAGCACGGCGTCACCGGGCTGGCCAAGAGCCTCGCCAACGAGCTGGCGAAGTACCGCATCCGGGTGAACTCTGTCCACCCGTTCGGCGTCAACACCGGCCTCAAGCCGGGGATGCGGGAGCTCATCGAGGAGACGCCCGAGCTGGGCCCGCTCTACCTGGGCTCGCTGCCCGACCAGGTCAGCGAGGCCGAGGACATCGCCGCCGCCGTCGCCTGGCTCGCGTCCAGCGAAGCCAGGCACGTCACCGGGATCCAGCTCCCGGTCGACCTCGGCCGGACCAACCGCTAGCCTCAAGGCCGGCACGACGCATCGTTCACCCCGGCTGCTCGCCGCCAGCCTTAGATGCGCTCATCGTTCCCGGAATCGTCAGCCGGATGGAATCAGATCGGCGACGTCAGCGTGAAGCTTCGCCAGGGCCTGATCGAACGTCGCGAGGCGGGCCGAGTAGGACCGGGCCAGGTGCGCCAGGTAGGCACCGGTCACCTGGCGGTGGCCCACGATGCCGACTACCGGGATGTCGTGGTAGGAAGCGTTGTCCGGCCAGAACTCGTGCCGCGGGCTGCTGACGATGCCTTGCAGTACCGAACGGGCCGCCTCGGCGGTCTGGCCTTCGCGGATCAGCAGCCGCATCAGGCTGCCCTGGGTGATCGGGCAGGTAGCGAAGGCGGTTCCCGAGGCTGTGAACCACGCCTCGGCGTGACCGTGGTGTACGTGGTTCTCGACGACGAGCGCGATCAGCGCGTTGGCATCGAGAAGTACGGCCGGCATCTAGTCGTCCTCGAGCGAACGGACATCTTCGGTGGTGATCATCCGGCCCAGGCGCACGACTGGTAGCCCGGTAGCGGAGCTGTGCGTCAGCTCGGCTGCCTGGTTTTCGCCGAGACCGCGGCGCATGAGCATCGCGACGGTATCGCTCAGCGTCCGGTGCGTATCCCGGGCGATCGCCACCACTTGGGCATGAAGGTCAGCGGGAAGGTCCACGGTAGTGCGCATGATCTCATCATAACATCATCGCATCATGATGCACGAGCATTAAAGCGCCTCCTGCAGAAGCCGGCATCGGAGTCGGACCGCCCGGAGGTTAGGCGACTGCCGGCATGACCTCTTCCGCCAGCCAGTGCAGGCGCTCGAGGTAGTGCTTGTAGCTGCGGAGCCGGGGCAGCGGCGGGGTCACCTCGGTCACGCCGAGTTCGCGGATCCAGCCGAGCTGGTCGATCATCCGCTGCGCGTCCCAGGTGTCGAAGTCGTGGTCGTCCGCCTTGGCGTGATGTCCCTCGCCAAGGCGCAGGCTGGCGAGGTTGTAGCAGACCCCGATCTCCTGGCCGTGGTAGCCGGGGTGCGACCTGATGCGGTCGAGGCTCTCGGCGATCTTGTCCGGCGGCGTCAGCTTCGGCGACCAGCCGGCTCCCCAGCGGGCGACCCGGGCGAAGGTCTGCGGCACGTCGCCGGCGAACCACAGCGGGACTCCGCCCGGCTGCCGCGGCTTCGGCTCCGACGCGATCTCCTGAAACCGGTAGAACTCGCCCTCGTAACTGGCCAGGTCGGACGACCAGATCCGGCGCATCGCCGCGACGCACTCGTCAAGGCGGCGGCCGCGGGTCTTGAAGTCCATCCCGAGGATGTCGAACTCTTCCTTCAGCCAGCCCGCTCCGGCCATGAGGTCGGCGCGGCCGCCGCTCAGCCAGTCGAGCACGGCCCACTGCTTGGCCTGGACGACCGGGTGCTGCAGGGCGAGGATGCTGATGTTCGAGGCCAGCCGGATCCGCGACGTGACGCCCGCCAGGTAGGCCAGTCCGGTCGCCGCGTGCATATAGTGCGAGCCGGAGAGCTCGACGTGGTCCGCCGGGATCGCGAAGTGCTCGGCGATCGTCAGCCGGCTGAAGCCGAGCCGGTCGGCCAGCGCCGCCACCTCGGCGATCTGCGGGCCGCCGACCTCATCCTGCCACGGTTGCAGCAGGGCCTTCACCCGCTGGTTGTTCGGGATCGTCAGGCTGATCCGCATGCGGTGCTCCCTGCCTCGCTCATCCGGGGACCCCGCTGGTGGTCGACGCCAGCAGGCCGCCGGCCTCGACCTTCAGCTGCATGCCGGTGATGCGGCGCGACTCCTCCGAGGCCAGGAAGAGGACCGCGTCGCTGATCTCCGACGGCTGGATGTAGGTGACAGGCAGCCGGTGCATCGAGCGGATGACGCCTTCCGCGTCCGCCTGGGTCGGCGACTCCAGGTCTGGGCGGAAGACCCGGTACAGGTCGTCGAAGAGCAGCATGTTCGTCTCGACGTTGCCCGGGTGGATCACGTTCGCCCGTATCCCGTGCGGGCCAAGCTGGAACGCCAGGTCATGCACGAAGCGTCCGACCGCGCGCTTGGCGTGGGTGTAGCCGGCCAGGCCGGGCCCGGCGTCCGGGCTCCCCGCCCGGGCGCTGCCGGTG
>Ga0335073_10003477_pt1 | contig 21962 bp, 13 predicted proteins | sample Lox_Sample_22_FD_207093 | JGI IMG/M metagenome (GOLD analysis project Ga0335073, IMG submission 207093) | Soil microbial communities from Loxahatchee National Wildlife Refuge, Florida, United States - Lox_Sample_2.2 | ecosystem: Environmental > Terrestrial > Soil > Wetlands | place: USA...
TCGCCCTTCTCCTCCCAGCGGTGATTACGTCGACTTGCCGGCACCGAACTCACGCGGAGACCAGCGGGTCTTCGCGTGTTTCATCACGCGGACTGCAAACGTTTGCTGCAATCGTGTGCGACGTTATCGATGGGACTGTGAGGTGTCAAGGGAGGGCGTGTTGCGATCAGCTTTACGGTGTCGGGGTGCGGCGCGCGTGCCCGCCCCTCCGGCGGGCACTGCGGTCGAGCCGCGAACCACGAGCCCGGGCGGGAGCAGCAGCTGGCGGGGCGGCGCGTCGACTCCCTGGAGTTGCTCGAGCATCAGACGGGCGGCGGTGCCGCCGAGCTCGTAGTGCGGGACGCGGACCGTCGTCAGCGGCGGCCGGAAGCGGTCTACGAACGGCATGTCGTTGTAGCCGACGACCGATACGTCGGCCGGGCAGCGCAGGCCGCGTTCCTCCAGCGCGTCGTAGCACCCGAGCGCGAGCAGATCGTTGCCGGCGACGATCGCCGTGAAATCGCGGCGGCGGTCGAGCAGCTCGCCGCAGCAGCGCGCGCCCTCGCGCTCAGTGAAAGCGTCGCTGAACACGATCAGGCTGGGATCGGGCTTGAGCCCGGCCGCACGCATCGCGTCGACGAAGCCCTGATGGCGCGACCAGCCGGTGTAGAGGACCTGAGAGCCCGCCAGGTGGGCGATCCGTCGGTGACCGAGCCCGGTCAGGTGCTCGACGGCCAGCCGGACGCCCTCGTGGTCGTCGCCGGTGACGGCCGGAAGGGAGTCGCTGTCGACGCGGCGGTTGACGAGCACGACCTTTGCGCCGAGCGGCACCGCGTCGGCGAGCAGCCAGTGATCGCGGGTGGCGGTGGCGGCGATGAACCCGTCGACCTGACGCGCGCTCATCGCCTCGAACGCGACGCGTTCGCGTTCGGTGTCGTTGTCGGTGTTGGCGATCAGCGGGGTGTAGCCGCCGTCGCGCAGGCCGTCCTCGATGCCGCGCACGACCGCGGCGAACAGCGGATTCATCAGATCCGGAACGAGCACCCCGATCGTGTGCGAGCGATTGGTCCGCAGGCCGCGGGCGATCGGGTTGGGGCGGTAGCCGAGCTCCTTGGCCGCCTCGAGCACGCGTTCAGCGGTCCGCTCGTTGACGAGCCCGCGGGTCTCCGGGTTGAGCGCCCGCGACACCGTTCCCGGATGCACCCCGGCAGCCCGCGCCACGTCCCGAAGCGTGATCGGCCCCGCGAGGCTCACCTTGCTCGTCGCCATCGCAAACGGATTATGCACACGTTTGCAGCCGGGTCCAGCGGATCGCGCTCAGCCTCCGTGCGTCGCCTGCGGGAGGGGGTGGAAGTCGCCGAGCTCGACCGCCGGTTCACGCCCGGGCGGCTGGCGTGGCTCGGGCCACTGGGGGACCGGCGCCAGCGACTTCGTGATCGGGGACTCCTTCGACACCGTGATCGTCTCGTCATCGTGGACGAGCTCGAGCGGCTCACCTTCGAGCAGGCTGTACGTAGCCCCGTCGCCGGCGACCTCGACGCGGAGCCGGCGCCCTCGATACAGGAGCCCGAAGCTTATCCGGGTCAGGCGAGCCGGCAGCCGCGGCGAGAACGACAGCGTCTCGCCGTAGTCGCGCATCCCACCCAGGCCGGCCACGACGGCTTGCCAGGCCCCCGCCAGCGCCGCCAGATGCACCCCGTCGTGCGTGTTCGACGCGATGTCGCGCAGATCCATGAACGCCGTCTCGGAGAGGTAGGAGAGCGCAAGCTGGAGATGCCCGCACTCGGCGGCGACGATCGATTGGATCGACGCCGACAGCGACGAGTCGCGGACGGTGATCGATTCGTAATAGTCGAAATCGGCGGCCTTCTGCTCCGCGTCGAAGTGGTCGCCGCACAGATACAGCGCGAGTACGAGGTCCGCCTGCTTGACCACCTGGCTCGAATAGAGCATGTAGTTGTGGTAGTGCAGGAGCAGCGGGTAGTGGTCCGCCGGGGTGCTCGAGAAATCCCACTTGCGCAGGCTGGTGAAGCGTTCGCACGCGGGCGTGACCCCGCCCTCGATCGGCGGGATCATGATTGCCGCAGCCGCGTCGCGCCAGCTCGCGATCTCCTCCTCATCGATGCCGAGCTCGCCCGCATGGTGGGGATAGCGGACGGCCAGGTCGGCGGCATACACCATGTTCCGAGCGGCCATCAGGTTGGTGTAGACGTTGTTGTCGGCCAGCGCGGTGTATTCGTCGGGTCCCGTGACACGGTCGATCCGGAAGCCGCTCGACGAGTCGTGGTGGCCGAGCGAACGCCACATCCGCGCGGTCTCGACCACCAACTCGATGCCCGCCTGCCCCTCGAACTCGGTGTCCCCGGTGGCCGCGACGTAGCGGCGGACCGCATCGGCGATGTCGGCGTTGATGTGGAACGCCGCCGTGCCGGCAGGCCAGTACCCCGAGCATTCCTGCCCACGGATGGTCCGCCATGGGAAGGTCACTCCTTGAAGGCCAAGCAACTTGGCACGGGCGGCAGCCAGATCCATCGTGGAATGGCGCCAGCACAGTGCATCGCGGGCCGCGTCGGGCGCCACGTAGGTCAGCACCGGCAACGTGTACGTCTCCATGTCCCAGAACGTGTGGCCGTTGTATCCGCCGCCCGTCAGGCCCTTTGCCGGAATCGCGCGGAGCTCCGCCCGCGCGGCCGCCTGCACCACGTGGAACAGCGCGAAGCGGACCGCCTGCTGGAGCGCCGGCGAGCCCTCGAGCGCGATGTCGGCGCGCTCCCACATGTCGTCGAGGTACTCCCGCTGTGAATCGACCAGCCCTTTCCACCCGGTGCGCTTCGCCGAGGCGAGCGCCAGGTCGACCTGGTCGCGCAGCGCCGGCAGCGATCGCTGGCTCGACCAGCCGTAGGCGAGGAACTTGACGATCCGCAGCGTCTCCCCCTCCTTCAGCTCGGTGCTCACCGTCAGCCGCCCGAGATCCGGCCCGCTCTCGGCCATCGTGATCGTTCCCTCCGGCCCCTCGACGATGTGGTCCATCCCGGCGGCCATCCTCAGTCCGCTCCGCTTCGTCCGGTGGATGAGGCTGACCCTCATGCCGTTGGACGAGTGCTGCTCGGGCACGAGCGGCGCCCGCAACGCCGCAGCCGCCCGCGGGTCGTCCGTCTCGGCCGGCCCGGGCTCGTTCGCGACGAGCTCGGACTGCACGCCGATTCGCACCGAGCCGCCGATCGGCTCGACCTCATACAGAATCGCCGCGGTCGAACGCTGCGCAAACGACACGAGCCGCGTCGAGCGCACGCGGACTCGCTGGCCCGCGGGAGATTCCCATTCGACCTCTCGCCGCAGCACGCCGTCGCGCAGGTCGAGCGTTCGCTCGTGGCGCTCCAGGCTGCCGTATCGGACGTCGAACGGCTCGTCGTCGACCAGCAGCCGGAACACCTTTCCGTTGGTGACGTTGATCATCACCTGGCCGTCCTCGGGGTTTCCGTAGGACAGCTCCGCGTACGGCAGGGCGAGCACCTCGTAGAAGCTGTTGAGATAGGTGCCCGGCGCCCCCGCGGGCTCGCCCTCCTCGAGATTGCCGCGCAGGCCGATGTGGCCGTTGGACAGCGCGAACACGGACTCGGTCTGCGCCAGCGCGTCGAGATGCAGCTCGCGTTCGGTGATCGCCCACGGGTCGACCTCGAATACGTCCTGACTGATCATGAGTGGTCCCCGAGCAGCTCGGAGAGGTCCTTCACCACGACGTCCGCCCCGTGTTCGCGCAGCGCCGCGGCGTGGTCGACGCGGTCGACTCCCACGACGACGCCGAAGTGGCCCGCCCGTCCGGCCTCGACGCCCGCGAGCGCGTCCTCGAACACCGCCGCCTCGGCCGGCTTTGCTCCAAGCGCCTTGGCGCCGGCGAGGAACGTGTCCGGCGCCGGCTTGCCCTTCAGGTGCTCGTGCTCGGCGACGATGCCGTCGATCCGCACCTCGAACAGGTCCTCGATGCCGGCGGCGACCAGCACGTCCTTGCAGTTCGTGCTCGAGGACACCACCGCCCGGTGCAACCCCGCGTCGCGCACCTTCTCGACGTACCGGACCGAGCCCTCGTACGGCTCGACCCCTTCGTCGTGGATCAGCTTGAGCACGATGTCGTTCTTGCGGAGCCCGAGCCCGTAGATCGTCTCGTCGTCGGGTGAGTCATCGGGCGATCCCATCGGCAGATCGATTCCGCGCGACTCGAGGAACGACTGCACCCCATCGCGGCGGGGCTTGCCGTCCACGTACGTGTCGTAATCGTCGGGCAGCACGAACTCGCGGAAGGGCTCGCCCTTGCGCGCGTACCAGTCGCGGAGGAACGGGTCGAACATCTGCTTCCACGCCTTGGCGTGGACCTTGGCCGTCTGTGTCAGGACGCCATCAAGGTCGAACAGGCAGGTAGTGATCCCGTCCGGCAGGCCGAGCACGCCCGGTAGCTTGCCCCACGCCCCGAGAAAAAGGCAAGTCGCGGTCGGGTATTTGCGATCAGGACACGGCCGCGGCGCCGGCCCGGCGGCGCTCGCTCTCCTCGCTCACGTTCTCGGCCGCGATGTCGCCGTTGGCCAGGATCGCGTGGCCCAGGAGGTCGTCGAGCTGAGAGTGCAGCGCGGCACTGTGGGAGACCCGGTAGCCCGGGCCGAGCTTCAGCCGCCGGTCGCCGATCGAGGTGCTGAGCTCGATCACCACCTCGCAATCTCCCGGGAAACCGGCGAGCACGTCCTTGAGCTCCCCGAGCACGGACGCCGCGAGAGCGGTGGCATCGAGGCGGAGGCGGAGCGCGCTCGGGATCGCGGCGGCCTGCCTGGCCTCCTCCTCCTCGGCCTCGCTCACCTCCTCGGCGGTGGGACGAAAGGGCTCGATCTGCTGCACGACGATGCACGTCTTGTCACGATCCTTGTGATCGACCCGGCCGCGGACGAGGACGATCGAATCGGGCGCGACAACGTCTGCGTCCTCCGGTAGGGCGTTTCCGAAGACGAGCAGCTCGACCGAGGCCTCGAGATCATCGAGCGTCGCGAACATCATCGGGTCGCCCTTCTTGGTGCGGATCTTCTTGGCCTCGGTGATCATGCCGCCGACGAGCACCCAGTCGCCGTCGCGCTTGGCGGCCAGGTCGGACAGGCGACAGTCGACGCGGGCGCTGAGCGCGGCCCGGACCTCCTTGAGCGGATGGGCGGAGATGAACAGACCGATCGACTCCTTCTCGGCCGCGAGCAACTCGGCGCGGTCGAACTCGATCGCCGGGATGGGCGCGTGGCTCGGGGTTACGAACCCGCCGCCGTCGCCGGCGCCGGGGCCCGCGTCGATGCCGAGGTCGAAGATCGACCCCTGCCCGATCTGGGCGTCCTGCTGGGCCTTCTGGCCCGCACCCTGAGCCTGCTCGAGCATCATCAGCATGCCCTTGCGGGTGGCGCCGGTCGATCCGAGCGCGCCGCACTTGATCAGCGCCTCGATCGCCTTCTTGTTGACCGCCCGGCTGTCGACGCGCGAACAGAAGTCGAACAGGTTCATGAACGGGCGCGTCGGCGGGTCGTAGTCGCCGCGGGCGCGCTTGATCGCCTCGACGGCGGCGTAGCCCACGCCCTTGACCGCGTCGAGCCCGAAGCGGATGTTGCCGTCGACCACGACGAACTCATGGTCTGAGAGGTTGACGTCGGGCGGGAGGATCGAGATCCCCATCTGCTCGGCCTGGGAGACGAAGAACGGGACCTTGTCCTTGGTGTCCATCACCGACGAGATCAGCGCCGCCATGTACTCGGCCGGATAATTCGCCTTGAGCCACGCGGTCCGGTAGGCGATCAGGGCGTAGCAGGCGGCGTGCGAGCGGTTGAAGCTGTAGTCGGCCGACCGTTCGTTGGTCGTCCACAGCCACTCGATCACACTCACGCTCGTGCCCGAGGCCCGGCAGCCTTCGACGAACTCGGGCTTCAGCTTGGCCATCGCCTCGCGGTTCTTCTTGCCGATCGCCTTGCGGAGGTCGTCGGCCTTGGCGCCGCTGAAGCCCGCGATGTCCTTGGCGATCTGCATCGCCTGTTCCTGGTAGAGGATCACGCCCTTGGTCGCCTCGAGGATCGAGCGCAGGCGATCGTCGGGGTAGGTGATCGACTCGGGGTGATGCTTGCCGCGAGCGTACGTCGGGATCTGGTCCATCGCCCCGGGGCGGTAAAGCGCGTTGAGCGCCACGAGGTCGTCGAACTCGTCCGGCTTGACCTTCTTGAGCGCCTCGCGCATGCCCTCGGACTCGAACTGGAACACGCCGACAGAGTCGCCGCGGGCCATCATCTCGTAGGTGGCCGCGTGGTCGAGCGGCAGCGCGGCCATGTCGGGCCGCTCGCCCGTCGAGCGCTCGATGATGTCGAGCGCGTCCTCGATCACGTCGAGGTTCCGCAGCCCGAGGAAGTCCATCTTGAGCAGCCCAAGCTGCTCTACCGGCTTCATCGAGAACTGCGTCACCGTGCGGAACACGCGCTCGCCGTTGTCGTCGGCGCCGGCGTCGGCGATCTGGAGCGGGACGATGTCGGTCAGCGGACGGTCCGCGATCACGACCGCGGCGGCGTGGATCGAGGAGTTGCGCACGATCCCCTCGAGCCCACGCGCGACGTCGACGATCTGCTTGGCCGTCGGGTCGCGGTCGACCTCGGCGCGGAGCGGCTGACCCGGCTTCAAGCAGTCTTCGAAGCTCGGCGGCCGACCCATGATCGGGTCGGGGATCAGCTTCGCCAAACGATCGCCGGCACCGTAGTCGTGCCCGAGCACCCGGGCCGCGTCGCGCGTGGCCGCGCGCGGGAACATCTTGCCGAAGGTCACGATCTGCGCCACCGACTCCTTGCCGTACTTGTCGGTCACGTACCGGATCACGCGATCACGGCCCCGGACCGAGAAATCGATGTCGATGTCCGGCATCGACACGCGTTCGGGGTTGAGGAAGCGCTCGAACAGCAGCCCATAGCGGAGCGGATCGACGTCGGTGATCTGCAGCGAGTACGCGACAAGCGAGCCGGCGGCCGAACCGCGGCCCGGGCCGACCGCGATCCCCGAGTCCTTGGCGTACTTGACGAAGTCCCAGACGATCAGGAAGTAGCCGCTGAAGCCCATCCGCTCGATCACCTCGAGCTCGTAGTCGGCGCGCTCGAGCGCCTCGGCCGGGACGGGATCGCCGTAGCGCTCGCGCATCCCCTGCTGGACCAGCTCGCGCAGGTACGCGGCCTCGCTCTCGCCGTCCGGCGTCGGGTAGCGCGGGATCAGCTGGCGCCCGAGCTCGAGCTCGACGTCGCAGCGCTCGGCGATCTCGAGCGTGGTCGCGATCGCCTCCGGCCACTCCACGAACGCCTGCGTCATCTCTTCGCTGGAGCGCAGATAGAACTCGTTGGCATCGAAGCTGATCTTCGGCTGATCGAGCGTCGACTTGGTTTGCACGCACAGGAGCGCGGCGTGGTGGCTGTAGTCCTCGCGGCGCAGATAGTGAACGTCGCCGGTCCCCACCAGCGGCCGTCCGACCTCGCGCGCGATCTTGACGATGCCCTCGTTGGCCTGATCCTGGGCGGCGACGCCGTTCTTCTGCACCTCGAAGTACACGTTGTCGGCGCCGAACGCCTGGATCAGCTCGTCGGCGTGCGCCCGCGCCTGCTCGGGCCGGCCTTCGAGCAGAAGCTGGCAGAAGCGCGACTGCAGACAACCCGTGAGCACGATCACGCCCTCGGCGTGGGCGCCGATCTGGGCCATGTCGACCGACGGCTTGCCGCGCTGATAGCCCTCCAGAAAACCGGCCGAGCACAGCTTGACCAGGTTGCGGTACCCCGTCGGCGTCGCCGCCAGCAGCGTCAGGTGAAAGCGGTCGAGCCGGCCCGGGGCGCGCCGCTCGTGGTCGTCGACGACGTACGCCTCGCACCCCAGGATCGGCTTGACGTTGTGCTTGCGGGCGGCGGTGAACAACTCGACCGCACCGTTCATCACCCCGTGATCGGTGAGGCCGACGGCCGGCTGATCGAACGCCGCGGCCCGCTCGACCAGTGCGTCGATCTTGCACGCCCCGTCGAGCAGCGAGTACTCGGAGTGGACGTGCAGGTGGGCGCAGGAGGCGGTCATAGGGGGTTCGAGAAAGCGGGATCAGCCCGCTCTCTGAGCATAGGCATCGGGCCGGACGATTTTGCCTCTCGCCGGACCCGTCACCCGCACTGTGCGCGATCCAGCCACTGCCGGACCAGCGCGACCGGCCGCTCGTCTGGGGAGATCGAAACGAATGCCACGTGATCGCCGGCCAGCACTCCGATCAGGTCCTCCGCCGGGCACTCGATCGTCGTCTCCACCGGCCCGTGTGGCGGCTCCTCCGTGACCAGCGGGACCCTGCCGTCCCGGATGTGGAGATAGGCGTCCGGCGCCGTCGCCGCCGGCTCGCGGTGGGCGATCGTGAACCGCTCGCCGGCGGTCCACGCCGGCTCGATCATCAGGGCGGCGACCGTCATCGCCAGCACGGAATCGAACCCGACACCGGCGCCGTGCAGCTGGCTCAAGCTCAGCGGAGCGTCGATCAGCTTCTCGAGCGAGCCGAGGCGACCGCGGTCTCCCCGGATCCGCGCCATGTGGTGAAGGAACGGCAAGCTGCCGAGCCGGCGCGCCAGCGGGCCCGCAGCGAGTAGGCGGGCAATGCTCGAGAGATCCCCCACGAGCTGGAAGTCGACCTCGGTCAGCGGCCGCGACGAGTCGCCGAGGTCGATCCGGGCCCCGGTACTCGACACGGTCACGCTCGCACTCGCGAGGTCCCCGAGCACGAGGTCGTACGCCACCGGCTGCGGGTCCGCGGCCCGCTGCGCCGGCAGCAGCGCCAGCAGCAGGCGTCCGGCCTGAGAGGGATCGCGCGCCGCGAGCGTCCGGAACGCCTTGCCGAGCCACGGCTTCGCGGGTCGCTCGGGCGCGGTGGGCTGGGCGCCGGGCTCCTCGGCCGGGGAAGCTTCGGACCCGGGCGGAGGGGTCTTCTCGCGCAACCGGGCGAGCGCCGCGCTCAGCTGCTCGGCTTGGACCGGGCTCGGAACTGCTGACGTCGGCTCGGGTGACGCTGGTCCCGGTCCCGGTCCCGGTCCCGGTTCGGGTGCGGGCGCGGGCGGGTCGAGCGCGGCGGCGCGGATCTGCTCGAGCTCTTGCCGCACGTACTGGATCGCCTCGTAGGCGCGGACATTCCGACGCCGCCGCTCCTCGAGCTCGTGGCGGACGGCATCAAGCTCGCGCCGTGCATCATCGAGCTCGGTGCGGGCGTCGGCGAGCTCGCTCTCGAGGCCGACCGATCGCCGTGCGGCCATGGCCTCCTCCAGCCGCAGCGCCGCCTGGTCGGCTGGCCGCACCGGCGCTCGCCGTGGCGTCACGGCCGGCGCCGGCGGCGTCGCGCGGGCACGGTCGAACTCGGGACCTATCAGCCGGGCACGGACGTGGTCGACTGCCGGCGCGGGCTCAGGCGCAGGCGGCGGTGGCTCTGGCTCCGGCGCCACCGGCTCCGGCGCCACCACCTCGGCCGGCGCCGGCGGTGGTCGCTCAGCCAGCCGTCGCTCGGCCTCCGCCAGCCGTCGCTCGGCGTCCCCGCGCGCGGCCTCGGCGGCGGCGGCCAAGTGCTCGGCCTCGTCGACCGCCCGTCGCATCCGGGTCAGATCGCGCTCGAGGTCGGCGACGTGCTCGTGCAGGCTCCGGAGATCGCGCGCCGCCCCGCGGGTCCTCTCGACGAGCGTCTCCTCGACCTCGGCCCGACGCGCGCGCTCGGCGTGGACGTGCTGCTCCGCGCCTCGTAGATCGCGCTCGCGCTCGGAGACCACACCGCGCAGCCGGTCCGATTCGGCGCGGGCGCCGGCGAGCTCGTCCTCGATCTCCCCGATCCGCACCCGCAGCCGGGCCGCCGTCGCCTCGGCCTCCGCCGCGCGCCGGCGCGCGCTCTCGGCGGCGATCTCGGAGGTGCGCAGCTGGCGGGCCTCGAGCAACTCCGGTGGCGGCCCCTCCGCCACCTGCTCGGCCGGGGACGGCACCTCGCCCACGGGGAGCCGCACCATCACCGCGCCAAGCTGTAGGAACGTCCCGCCCGGCAGCTGTGGCGCGAGCTCGGCGGGGACGGTGAAGGTCATGCGCCAGGTTCCCGGCGCCGCCCCGATCAACGACGGCGGCTCGGGCATCGCGGGGAACCGCTGGCGGCCGGTGTCGGTCTCGACCACCAGCATCGCCTGGCCCCGCAGCTCAGGGCGCCGGCGGCGCCACCGTCCCGTCACGCGGACGGTGACGCTGCGCCCGCCTTCGGACACGAGCTCGACCGCCTCGATCCCAAGGGCGGACGGCAGATCGCTCATCGGCCGTGACGTTACGGCCGCCGGCGGACGTCAGCGAGCTGCCTGCATAACGCGTCAAACGAGCACGCTAACGGCGAGAGTGCCGTGTCATGCAGGTGGGGCGTGCCTCACGCGTCACGGTCGGCCCGTGCCACGTCGATTGCCGTATTAAGCAGGTCGAGCGGACCGGCGCTGGACGGCGACGAGCGCGCCACCGGCGAGGACTACGCCGGCGAACCCGGCCGCGACCGCGGCCTTTGGGGGCGCCGAGGGCAGGCGCCGGCGCGCGTACCACTTGCCGCCCTGCCAGACCACATATCCAAGAAGCTTGTAACCCATCGGAGAAGAGGCTTCCCCCGGGGCTCGGGGCTCAATCCTCGGGCGAGGTCTCCCCACCGTCCGCGTCACCATGTCGCAATCGCCACGCCATCCGCGACTGGAGCGACCACAGTTCGATGAACCCCGGCGACGCCGCTTGCGCGAACAGCCCGCCGGATTGGGCGAACGACGCGAGCTGCTCGTCGTACACCGCGTGCGGCGAGGATCGCGTGACCGCCCGCGCCGATCCCTTGTACAGCTTGATCCCGATCGTTCCGGTGACGAACGCATTGGCGGCGTCCATGTAGGCATCGAGGTCGCTGCGCAGCGGATCCCACCACAGGCCGGCGTACACCAGATAGGCCCAGCGCTGGTCGAGCATCGGCTTGAGCTGGTTCTGGTGGATCGTGCCCACGAGCTTCTCGAGCTCGGCGTGGGCGAGCAGCAGGATCGTTGCCGCCGGCACCTCGTAGATGTCCCGGACCTTCAGCCCGACGATCCGATCCTCGATGTGGTCGACGATGCCGACCCCATGGCGCGCCCCGATCTCGCCCGCCCGCTCCAGCAGCGCCACCAACGGCAGCCGATCGCCGTTCAGAGCCACCGGAACGCCGCGCTCGAACTCCACGGTCACGATCTCCCCAGAGTCCGGCGCCTCCTCCGGCCGGGTGACGAGCTGGAACACGTCGTCCTCGGGCGCCTGGTCGAGGTGCTCGATCCACCGGCCCTCGCTCGAGCGCCCCCACAGGTTGTCGTCGATCGAATACGGAGCGACCTCGGTTCCGCCCTTGACGGGGATGCCGTGCTCGCGCGCGTAGGCGACCTCCTCCTCCCGGCCCATCCGCCACCCGCGCACGGGCGCGATCACCTTCAGCTCGGGGCCGAGCGTGGCCACGGTGGCGTCGATCCGAACCTGGTCGTTGCCCTTCCCGGTGCAGCCGTGCGCGATCGTGTCGCACCCGCTCAGCCGCGCGTACTCCACGGCAAGCTTGGCGATCAAGGGCCGACCGAGCGCGGTGAACAGCGGATAGCCGAGACCGTAGATGCCGTTGGCCTTGATCGCGGGGACGACGTACTCGCGCGCGAACTCCTCGCGTGCGTCGACCACGTGGCACTCGAGCGCGCCCAGCCGCAGCGCCTTGCCGCGAATGACCTCATAGTCCTCGCCCGGCTGCCCGAGGTTCACGGTCAACGCCACAACCTCCGCCTGGTACTGCTCCTGGATCCACTTGAGCATCACGCTCGTGTCGAGCCCGCCGCTGTACAGCAGCAGCACGCGGTGGACGTGCGAGGGGTCAGCCTCGTAGGTCGTGGTGGGCAGGTGGACTCCATCGGTCATATTCCGAACGTCTCCTTGACTTGGCGTCGCTGTTCTTTCGAAGCGAACTCGGCGAACTGCCCGGCGAATTCGCCCCGCGCCGCGCGCTCATCCTCGGCGAGCCGCGCGATCAGCGCGCCCAGGGACAGCAGCGCGTTCTCGCCATGCTCGGCCTTCGCGACCTCCGGCGCCAGCGAGCGCAGCAGCGCCACCTGCACCTCGCGGTCCTGGTGGCGGCCGAGCACGTCCTGGAGTCCCTTGAGCGTCCGGATCATCGGCTTCACGACCTCGCCGTCGAACAGCGGCACGCCGAACAGCTCGAGCAGATAGCGGAGCTCCTTTCCCTTCTTGCGCAGCTCGTGGTAGTGCTCGGCCGGGCTCGATCCGTCGATCGCCTCACCCATCCGGACCATCCGGCGATACACCTTGCGGATGCGCTCCGCGGCGACCTCGCCAATCGGCCGCGCGGCGTCCGGTCGCTCGCTCTCGTCGACCTCCTGCAGCCCGTCGAGGAACACACGCCAGGACGACAGCAGCCGGGTCGTGCGTTCGGAACGCAGATCACCGACCAGCCGGTAGTGCGCGTGCACCCGCCGCGCCCGCAGCACGCCCAGCAACGGCTCGAGGTCGTCCCGCATCGACTCGGGCACCAGCGCGCGCATCGCGTCGAACTCGAGCACGTGGACATCGAGATCCCGGGCGTCGCCGCTGGCCTGCTGGAGCCAGCGGAACTCGCTGCGGAAGTGCTCGAGCCCGACCGGCGGGAACACTCCGCGAAGCTCACGCTGCACCGCTCGCGAACGACGCACCGAGACTCTCAGGTCGTGCAGGAACTCGCTGTCGAGGTCATCGATGGTCCCCTCGAGATTCGCCTCGATCACCCCGAGCAGCGCCCGCAGGACCGCCGCCGCGCCGCTGTCCGCGCGCTGCTCGACGCGAAGCGGAACCACGATCTTGGCCGGGAAGCCGCCGGGAAGGCCGCCCGCCACCCGGACGGCCTCATCGACCAGGGGCTCGTCCGCGGGCTTGAACCCGAGGCTTTGCTCCAGCGTGGTCTGGACGCTGCACCGCTCGTCGTCGTAGCCGCGGACCGGCGTGATCCGGAGCCGGGGTCGGAGCGGCGAGGCAACACCGGCTGCCCCGGCCAGCGAAGTCGACTCGAGCGCCAACCGGACCACGGTCTTCCGCTCGCCGTCGATCACCGACATGCGTCGCTCGCGCGCGTGAACCTGGACGAGCGGGAGCAACGCTCGAAGGTCCGTCAGCTCCCGGAGCGAGTCCCGCAGCGGGCCGGCTTCGAGGGCGGCCGCGAATAGCGGCATCGGCGGCGGCGGTGTCGCCAGCGACGCTTGCACGAGCCCGGTCTCCCGCTCGATCAAAGACAGCATTCCGTCCTCGTGCACGAGCGTCAGGCCGGCGGCGTGCAGCAACCCGTCGAACGTGTCGTAGTAGTTGCGGAGGTGCTCGCCCTGTGCGCCGTCCTCGAGTGGGAGCGCGCCGGCCAGTGCCTCCTCGGCGCCCCGCAACGTCATCTGGTCCGGCAGCAGGAGATCGGAATCATTCACGGCGCGAGAGCTACCAACCGCGCCACCGCCTCGTCAAGCTCGTCGTCGGAGACGATCAGCGGCGGCTCGAGGCGGATCGTCGCCGGACCGGTGGCGTTGACCACGAGCCGCTGCTCGAGCAGCGCTCGGCGAGCCAGCGCGGCGGCGTCGATCTCGGGGTCCACATCGATCGCCAGCATCAGCCCGCGTCCGCGCACGTCCGTGACATACGGCAGGCCGCCGAGCCCTGCAGCGAGCCGCGATCCCGCGACGCGCACCCGCGCCAGCAACTCGTCGTCGGAGCACAGCTCGAGCGCCACCAGCGCCGCGGACGCAACGACGGGTCCGCCGGCGAAGGTCGAGCCGTGATCCCCCGGATGCAGCGCGTCCGCCAGCCGCGGCCCGGTGACCAACGCCCCGATCGGCAGACCGCCGCCGAGCGCCTTGGCGCTCGTCATCGCGTCGGGGACGACGTCGGTCTGCTCGTATGCCCATAGCGTCCCCGTGCGCCCCATCCCGGTCTGGATCTCGTCGAAGATCAGCGCCGCGCCCGCTCGGTCGCACGCCTCGCGCGCCGCCACCAGCAACTCGTCGGACAGGACGTGGATCCCGGTCTCTCCCTGGATCGGCTCGAGCAGCACTGCCGCCGTCCCGGAGTCGACCGCGTCAGAAACCGCGCCCGGGTCACGAGGCACGACCACGAACCCGGGAACGAGAGGCGCGAACGGCGCCTGCTTGGTCTCCTGCGGCGTCGCCGACAGCGCCCCGTAGGTACGCCCGTGGAACGCCCCTTCAAAAACGACCACATTTCCCCCGGGCCGCGCCCGCCGCGCGAGCTTGATCGCCGCCTCGTTCGCCTCCGCGCCCGAGTTGCACAGGAACACCTTGCCGCCGAGCGAGCTCTCGGCCAGCGCGGCCGACAGCTTCATCGCCGGCTCGGTGTAGTAGAGGTTGCTCACGTGCGACAGCCGGCCGACCTGGTCGCGCACCGCCTCGACGACGCGCGGATGACAGTGCCCGACGTTCAGCACCGAGATCCCGGCCAGGAAGTCGAGGTACTCGTTCCCGTCGGCGTCCCACAGGCGAGCGCCCGAGCCGCGCACGAACTGCACCGGATTGCGCGCGTACGTCGGGATCGCATACTCGCGTTCCAACCCCTGGAGCTCGGCGACGCTCATACCGCGGGCCTGATCTTCGTGCCCTGGCCGGCGTCGGTGAACAACTCGAGCAGCAGCGAGTGGGGCACACGGCCGTCGACGATGTGCGCGAACGACACGCCGCCCTGGATCGCATCGACGCACGCCGCCAGCTTCGGGCGCATCCCGCCGGCGATGCTCGCGAGCAGTCCCTCGACCGCATCGACGCCGACCTCGGACACGACGCTCGAGGGATCGGACGGGTCGCGGAGCCATCCGGGGACGTCGGTGAGGAACATCAGCTTGTAGGCACGGAGCGCGCGGGCGACCGCGCCCGCGGCCTCGTCGGCGTTGATGTTGTACGAGTTGCCGTCGCGGTCTGCGCCGACGCTCGCCACCACCGGGATGTAGTCCTGGGCGACGTGGGTCAGCACATCGACGTCGACGCGCTCGATCGCGCCCACGAACCCGATGTCCTGCCCGCTCGGCGCTGCCCGGCGCTTGGCGCGGAACAGCAGTCCGTCGTCTCCACACAGGCCGATCGCCGGCTGGCCGTGACGGTTGATCAACAGCACGATGTCCTTGTTGACCTTGCCGACGAGCACCATCTTCGCGACCTCGACGGTCTCCCGATCCGACACGCGGAGCCCGTCGACGAACTTGACCGGAAGGTCGAGGCGCCGCATGTAGCCCGTGATCTCGGGCCCGCCGCCGTGCACGATCACCGGGTTCATCCCGACGTACTTGAGCAGCACCACGTCGCGCGCAAAGTCCTCCTTGAGCGTGTCGTCGATCATCGCCGCGCCGCCGTACTTGATCACGACGGTCTTGCCGTGGAACTCGCGAATGTACGGCAGCGCCTCGAGCAGCGTGGCGACATCGCGGAGCGGACGCGGGACCACGGCGGTGGCGGCGGAATCAGGTGGTGTACTCGGCATTCAGCGTCACGTACTCGTGCCCCAGGTCAGAGAAATACAGTTCGGTCTCCGCCCCCTCCCCCGGGAGGCCGATCTCGTACTCGATCTCCTCTCCCGTTACGGCGGCCCTCAGCGCGTCCGCGTCGTGCGGCACGAGCTGACCGCGGCGGCACACCTCGACACCCTCGATCGCGACGTCGACCGCGAGCGGCGCGGTCCCGGGCATCGCCATCCCGACCGCCTGGACGATCCGCCCCCAGTTCGGGTCCCCTCCGTACAGCGCGGTCTTGACCAGCGGCGAGTCCGCCACCGCGCGGGCGACGCGGTGCACGACATCCTCCCGGCCGCCGCGCACGATCACACGGCCCACCCGGCGCGCGCCCTCGCCGTCGCGCACGATGTTCAGCGCGAGCTGACGGAGCACCGCGTCCATCGCCTCCCCGAACCGCACCTCGTCCTCGGTCTCGGGCTCGACCTGAACGCCCGAGGTCCCGCTCGCCTGGAGAATCACGGTGTCGCTGGTCGACAGCTGGCCGTCGACGCTGATCCGCTCGAACGAGCGCTTGACGGTCACCCCCAGCAACAGGTCACACGTCTCGGGCGACATCGCGGCGTCGGTTTGCACGAAGCACAGGAGCGTCGCGAAGTTCGGCGAGATCATCCCCGCGCCCTTGGCCTGCGCGGTCAGTCGAACCACGCCGGCTTCCAACGCCACGTCGATGCAGGCATGCTTGTCGACCGAGTCGGTCGTGCGGATCGCGCGCGCGAACTCGACCTCGCCGTCCGCGCGGAGCGCGTGGGTGGCCCGCACGATCCCGGTCATCACGGAGCTGACCGGGAGCGGCACGCCGATCACTCCCGTCGACGCCACAGCGACCTCGCCCTCCGAGCACCGGCTGGCCAACGCGGCAGCGCCCTGCATCTTGGCGGCGTTCTCGTACCCGGGGCGTCCGGTGGCGGCGTTCGCGTTGCCGGAATTCACCACGACCGCGCGGATCCCGGAGAGCGTTACCCGCTCACGGCACAAGAGCACCGGCGCGGCCTGCGTGCCCGAGCTCGTGAAGCGTGCCGCGCTCGTCGTGGCCGGCGCGCCGGAGACGAGCAGGCCGAGGTCGAGGTTGCCGCTCGGCTTGATCCCGCACGCCACGCCGGCGGCCGTAAACCCGCGCGGAAGACCCCCGGGCAGCTCACTCACATTCCCCGGGACCTCGACCCAGCGCGAGCGGAAGAACGCGTTCGTCGTCGTCACCGGACCGCCTCGCGCACCGCTGACACAGTCGGGCCGATCCCCTCGTCCTCGGGCAGCCCCAGCATCAGGTTGAGGTTCTGCACCGCCTGGGAAGCGGCCCCCTTCCACAGGTTGTCGATCGCGGCGAACACGATGAGCCGGCCGGCGCGCTCGTCACGGTGCACCGAGATACGGCAGATGTTCGTCTCGCGGACGTCGCGCACGCCGGGGGGCCGTGACGCGAGTTCGACGAACGACTCGCCGCCGTAAGCGTCTTCATACAGGGCTTCAAGGCTCCCGAGATCCGCGACCGAGGACGGGGTCACGTAGCACGACACGAGCTCGCCCTGGTCGAGCGGCACGAGGTGCGGTATGAACGTGATCATCACGTTCGCGCCAAGCGCGGCGAGCTCCTGCTCGATCTCGGGGATGTGACGGTGGCGCGGGACACCGTACGCGTTCAGGTTCTCGTCGACGGTGACGAAGTGGGTCTTGTCGGTGGCCGCCCGTCCGGCGCCGGACACACCCGACTTCGCGTCGATGATCACGTCCTCGATCAGACCCGCGCGCGCGAGTGGCGCGAGCGCGAGCAGCGAGGCCGTCGGATAGCAGCCCGGGTTGGCGACCAGTCCGGCACCGCGGAGCTGCTCCCGGTACAGCTCGGGCAGGCCATACACGGCCTCGCCCAGCAGATCAGGCGCCTCATGCGAGCGGTACCACTGTCCGTACACATTCGGGTCGTGAAGACGGAAATCGGCGCTGAGATCGACGACACGCACGCCGCGCTCGCGCAACTGCGCCACCAAAGGCGCGGCCGCGCCGTGCGGGTAGGCGACGATCGCGGCGTCGACGTCGGCATGGCGGTCGAGGTCGAGCTCCTCGAGCTCGAGCGACACCCGGTGATGAGGGTAGAGATCGTCGAGCCGCCGCCCGACGTCGCTGCGTGCCGTGACCGCCCGGAGCTCGAGCGACGGATGGCGCAGTACCAGACGCGCGGCGAGCGCGCCCGTGAATCCCGCGCTGCCGAACACCGAGACGCTAGGCGGCACGGATCCTCCCGCCCAGCTCTCGCTCGACCGCGGCCGCGATCGCCTGCCGGCGTTCGGCGACCTCCTCGTCGGTCAGCGTCCGATCGGTGGCGCGGTAGGTCAACCTCAGGGCGAGCGAGACGTTGCCGGCGCCGAGCCGGTCCGCGTCGCGGTACACATCGAACACCTCGACATCGGCGAGCAGCGGCCGGCCGGCGCCGCGCACGGCATCCAGCAGCTCTGCCGCGCTGACCTTCTCGGACACGACTACGGCCAGGTCCTCGCGCACGTCGGGGAAGCCGCTCACGGGCCGGTACAGCGTCGTCGGGCGGATCGCAACCGCGTCGAGGTCGAGCTCAAAGGCCGCGACGGTCTCGTCCAGATCCCATTCAGCAGCCACGAGCGGATGGATCTCGCCGATCCAACCCGCCGCTTCGCCGTCGGCCAAGATGCTCGCCGAGCGACCCGGATGCAGGAACGGCTCGCCACCGGGCACGACCGTCCACGGCACTCTGAGCGTGTCAAGCAGTCCGGCCAGGACGCCCTTGACCGCGAAGAAATCAACCGCCGGCGGCTGGCCGTCGCGCCACGTGGTCGGGCGCGCCGGTCCGATCAGCACCGCGCCGACGTGGTACGGCTCGCGCGGCAACTCGGCGTCGCCGTTCGCGAGGTAGACCGCGCCGGCCTCGAACAGCCGGATGGTCCCGGCGCCCCGGGCCCGGTTGTGGCGCACGGTGTCGAGCAGCGACCCGAGCAGCGTGGTGCGGAGGACCGAGAGATCGCTCGACAGCGGGTTCGCGAGCACGAGCGCATGGCGCAGCCGATCGTTCTGATCCAGTCTCAGCTTGTCGGCGAGCTCGGGGCCTCCGAGGCTCCAGCCGACGATCTCGTCGAGGCCCTGGGCGATGAGCGCGTCGGCGGCGTGCCGGCGCATCTTCTGTCGCGGCGTCAGCTGCGCTTGGGCCTCGTGGCGCGAGGGCAGCGTCGAGGGCAGCTTGTCGAGGCCGTCGATCCGCGCGACCTCCTCGATCAGGTCGGCCTCGCGCGTGACGTCGCCGCGCCGGAACGCCGGGACGGTCACGTCGAGCCCGTCGTCCGCGTCGGCGGTCTCGAACTCGAGCGCATCCAAGATCTCCCGGCAGCGCTCGCGTGAGATGGGCGCCCCGAGCAGACTCGCCACCCGGGCCTCGCGCAGCCGGATGGTCCTCGCCGGCGGCCCGTCGCCGCCGACGTCAATCGTCCCGGGGACGAGCCGCGCTCCGCACAGCTCGATCATCAGCCGGGTCGACACCGCCTGGGCCTCCGTCGCCTGCTCGGGCTGAATTTGCTTCTCGAACCGGCTCGAGGCTTCGCTGCGCAACCCCAGCTTCAGCGACGTGCGGTGGATATTTGCCCCGTCCCAGTTCGCGGCCTCCATCAGGACGCGCGTCGTGTCGGGTTGCACCTCGCTGCGCGCACCCCCCATGACCCCGGCGATCGACGTCGGGCCGGCGGCGTCCTCGATCAGGACCATCTCGGAGTCGAGCGTCCGCGTCTGACCGTCGAGCGTCTCGATCTGCTCGCCGTCGCGCGCCCGGCGCACGGTAAGCGTCGCGCCCTCGACGCGGTCGAGGTCGAAGGCGTGGAGCGGCTGTCCCGTGAGCAGCATCACGTAGTTCGTGATGTCGACGACATTCGAGATCGGCCGCTGGCCCGAGGCCATCAGGCGCGCCTTCAGCCACAGCGGGCTCGGCCCGATCGTCACGTCCTCGAACACGCGCGCGGTGAACCGCGGGCACAGCTCGGGACACTGGACCTCGACGGTGGCCCCGGCGAGCTCGCCGGCGGTGCCGGGGTCATCGCGCCAGGGCGGCGGCGCCAGCGCGGCCCCGGTCGCGGCGTGGGCCTCGCGGGCCACCCCGTAGACGGCGAGACAATCGGGACGGTTCGGGGTGATCTCGAGCTCGAGAACATCCGTGGCGATCGTCAGCACGTCCTCGAGCGGCGTGCCCGGCACGAGCCCATCGGGCTCGAGCACCATGATCCCGTCGTGGTCGGTGCCGATCGCTACCTCGTCCTCGGCCAGGATCATGCCGTGGGACTCGATGCCGCGGAGCTTCGCCTTGCCGAGCGTCGTCCCGTCGGGCATCACCGCGCCCGGCTTCGCTACCGCCACCGTCTGGCCGGCGGCGACGTTCGGCGCGCCGCAGACGATCTGCTGGGGCGTGCTGCCTCCGATGTCGACGAGGCACACGCGTAGGCGGTCGGCGTTCGGGTGCTGGTCGGCCTCGAGCACGCGGCCGACGACGAAGTGATCGAGCGCGGCGACACCGTGGTGGTGAATCGCCTCGACCTTGGTCCCGGTCATCGTCAGGCGGTCGGCGAGCGCGTGGGTGTCGAGCGGCGGGTCGACGTATTCGCGGAGCCATTGGAGAGGAACGCGCATCAGCCGAACTGCTCCAGGAAGCGGACGTCGTTGTCGTAGAGCAGCCTGAGGTCGGGCACGTCGTGCTTGAGCATCGCGATCCGCTCGATCCCCATCCCGAAGGCGAACCCCTGTATCCGTTCAGGGTCGTAGCCGTGGTCCCGCACGTACTCGAACACGTTCGGGTCGACCATCCCCGCGCCAAGGATCTCGATCCAGCTCTCGCCTCTGCACACCGGGCAGCGACTCCCGTCGGGCATGTAGCCCTGATTGCAGTTGAAGCACGACACGTCGACCTCGACGCTCGGTTCGGTGAACGGGAAGAAGTGCGGGCGGAGCCGTACCTGGCGCGCGGCGCCGAAGATCGCGCGCGCGAACGCGAGCAGCGTGCCCTGGAGGTCGCCGAGCGTGATGTCTGTGTCGACCGCGAGTCCCTCGACCTGATGGAACTGCGGGGTGTGGGTCGCGTCGTTGTCGGGCCGGTACGTCCGCCCCGGGATGACGATGTAAAGCGGTGGCGGGTGCTCCTCCATCGCGCGGACCTGCACCGGGGAGGTGTGCACGCGGAGGAGGCGCGCGTTCGGATCGAAGATGTCCGGCACCGGGTCGACGTAGAAGGTGTCCGACATCAGCCGCGAAGGGTGCGTCGAATCGAAGTTGAGCGAGTCGAAGTTGTAGTAGACGGTCTCGACCTCGGGGCCGTCCGCGACGTTGAACCCAAGCCCGATGAACACGTCCTCGATCTCGCGGCGGGTTTGGGTGATGAGGTGTAGGCGCCCCGTTTGCGGGGCGGGGTCGCCATCGAGCGTGATGTCGACGCGGTCTCGCTCCAGACGCTGGTCGAGCTCCTGCGCCTCGAGCTCGCTCGCGCGGGCGTCGATCGCGGCCTCGAGCGCCTTGCGCGCCTCGTTGGCGGCCTTGCCGGTGGCGGCGCGCTGATCGGGCGGCAGCTCGGCGACGTTCCGCAGGAGGTTCGGCAGCTCGGCCTTGCGCCCGAGGTATTGGATGCGGACGTCCTCCAGGGTCTTGGTGTCGTTCGCCGCCGCGATCGCCTGTTCGGCCTGCGCTCGGATGTCCGCAATCCGGTCGTTCATTCGGGCGCCATCCTACGGCTCAATTCGTACAAAGCGACGGTGGCGGCCATCGCCGCGTTGAGGGAGTCGGTGGCGATGGGGATGTGCGCGACGTGATCGGCCTGCGCCACGACCTCGTCGGGTAGCCCATCACGCTCGGCGCCGACCAGGATCGAGACGCCGATGGCGATTTGACTAACAAATACGTAGTCAGAGCGCCATCGGCCATCCAGTGGCTCGCCGGCGCCGGGCACGAGAGCGATCTTCTTGCCTGGTAGGTCAACCGGGTCCGCCCGCGCGAGGGGAACCGCGAACACCGCGCCCATCGACGCCCGGACCGCCTTCGGACTGAACGGGTCGGCGGTGCCCGGGCCGAGCGCGACGCAGGAAGCGCCGAACGCCTGGGCGCTTCGCAGGATCGCGCCCACGTTCCCCGGGTCGTGGACGCCGTGGAGGTACACGCACAGCGGCCCGACCGGCGCCGGCACCCACCGCTCCTCGTACACCGCGAGCGTTCGCGTCCCCGATCCGAGGCCGGACGCCGACGCGAGCAGGCCAGCCTCCACCGAGACCCCGGGAAGACCGCTGCCCGCCGCCGCATATCGCTCGATGGCGATCCACCCCTGGGCATCAGCAGCTGACAACAAATCCTCACCCTCAGCCACGAACAACCCGGCGCGTTCGCGCCAGCGCCGCCGCTGACG
>Ga0335073_10003478_pt1 | contig 21957 bp, 14 predicted proteins | sample Lox_Sample_22_FD_207093 | JGI IMG/M metagenome (GOLD analysis project Ga0335073, IMG submission 207093) | Soil microbial communities from Loxahatchee National Wildlife Refuge, Florida, United States - Lox_Sample_2.2 | ecosystem: Environmental > Terrestrial > Soil > Wetlands | place: USA...
GTCCCAACGCCGACGTGGCCCTCTACTCGTTTCCGTTCGGCGGCACGATCGAAGAGGCCGAATCGCCCTCCGGCGAGCCCTACGCAAGTTTGCCCAACGCCAGCAAATTCGAGAGAACCTACGATCCAAGCTGCTCTTGCCGGCGCAAGGGCGAGAGCTGGGCGGAAGCGCTCGCCGAAGCCGAAGCACGCTATGGCCACGAGAAGCACGACATTCTGGTGACGCCGGAGAAGTCGGCGGAGATGGCGCGGCCGATCATCGATCCCAAGGCCAAGCAGGGTCTGGACGCCAAAGGCAAGCCGATCGCGCCAAATGCGTCCGTGGTCGCGGGGCCCGGCACCGCGCCTGCTGCAACCGCCGGCGCAACGCCCACCGCGCCTTCGGCCGACACGGCGAATACGCCGGTCCTCGACGCCAACGGCGCCGACACCAAACTCAGCGCGGAGGCGGCCACAGTGAGCCGCGAGGCCTCCGGCATCGCCGGCGACGACGTGCAGAGTGGGAAGAGCTACAGCGTGAATCAGGGCCGCACTGTGGAGGTGACCGGACCCGACGGGGCTAAACGCGCGGTGCGGATAGTCGGACCAGCGCTTTAGCGCGGCCGATCAGCGGCAGGAGAGTGGCGAGGTCTGGCCCCGCCTCCTGGCCGGTCAAGGCCAGGCGCAATGGGTGAAACAGCGCCCGCCCCTTGCGGCCAGTGAGTTCCTTGAGCCGCGTCGTCCACGCGCTCCAGGTCGACTGATCCCACAGGCCCTCGGGCGCACAAGAGGCGGCGAGCCTGAGGTAATCGGCGTCCTCGACGATCGGCGTTACCTCGCCCTCTGTCACTTGCCGCCAGATCGCCGCATCGCCGAGACGCGAAAGGTTGCCGCGAACCGCCAGCCACAGGGCCTCGGCGTTCGGCCCGGCGACGCCAAGCGCGGCCAGCCGGTCGGCGACCGCTGCATAAGGCAAGCGATGCAGGGTGCGCGCCGAAAGCGCCTCGAGCTCGGTTTCGTCAAAACGGGCCGCGCCGTGGGAGAGCTGCGAAAGGTCGACGAGGTCCATGAGTTCGTCGAGCGAAGCGACCGGACGCACCGCCTCCGCCGAACCGACCAACACTGCGAGCGCTGCGACGGCGAGCGGCTCGATTCCTTTTGTCCGCAATGCGGCAATCGACAGTCCGCCCGAGCGCTTTGACAGTCCTCCGCCGCTGGCGTCGGTTAAGAGGTTGTGATGGCCGAAGCGCGGCGTCGCGCCTGCGAGCGCCTCGAAGATCTGAATCTGTACGGCGGTGTTGGTGACGTGATCCTCGCCGCGGATAACATGCGTCACGCCGAAGTCGATGTCGTCGACCACCGAGGGCAGCGTGTAGAGATAGGTTCCGTCTTCGCGGCGCAGGACCGGATCGGACAGCGACGCGCAATCGATGTGGCTCTCGCCGCGCACCATGTCGTCCCAGCGCACGGTCGTCGGCTCCAGGCGAAAACGCCAGTGCGGTTTGCGGCCGGAGGCCTTGAACGCGGCCCGCTCGGCCGCCGTGAGGCGCAAGGCGGAGCGATCGTAGATCGGCGGGAGGCCGCGCGCCTGCTGCAGCTTGCGGCGCCGGTCGAGCTCCTCCGCCGTCTCATAGGCCGGGTACAGACGGCCCATTTCCTTGAGCCTGGTGGCAGCTTCGTCGTAAGTCCCCATTCGCTCCGATTGCCGGCGCACCAGGTCCGGTTTAATGCCGAGCCAACCCAGGTCCGCCTCGATCGCATCGGCGTATTCCCTTTGCGAACGCTCGAGATCCGTGTCGTCGAAGCGCAGGATGAACGTTCCGCCTCGGCGGCGGGTTAAGAGCCAATTCAGTAGGGCGGTGCGGGCGTTGCCGATATGGATCCGCCCGGTCGGCGAAGGCGCGAACCGGACGACCGAAAGAAAGGTCATTCGCCTTCATAGAAGCGTCGCGCAGGGCTCGCAATATGGTGTGACAAGGCCTTGTGATTCGGATAGGCTGACCCCATGACCATTGGCGCCCTGGCGGCGGGGATTTGCGCTACCAGCGCGGGGATTCACGGGCTGAGCGTCGCGCTCGCCGCCCGCCGGTGCAGGCGGCGGCGAAGGCTGCCGACGGCGCCGCCGAAGGATGCTCCAAGCGTTACAATCGTCCAGCCTTTATGCGGCGTTGAGACGTTCTCGCGCGAGACGCTGCGGTCGATTTTCGCGCTCGACTATCCAAGCTATGAGATCATCTTCTGCCTCGCCAGCGGCGATGATCCGATCGCTCCTCTGGTGCGCGGAGCGATCAAGGCCAACCCCGCTCGCCCGGCGCGTCTGCTGATCGGCGATGACCGGATCAGCGCCAACCCCAAGCTCAACAATGTCGTCAAGGGATGGAAGGCGGCGCGTTTCGATTGGGTGATCATCGCCGATTCCAATGTGTTGATGCCAAGCGACTACGTCCAGCGTCTGCTTGCTCGTTGGCGCCCCGACAGCGGCATCGTTTGCGCCCCGCCGATTGGCTCTCGACCGGAGTCCTTCGCCGCCGAGATCGAGTGCGCCTTTCTGAACACCTATGAGGCGCGCTGGCAGTACGCGGGCGAATCAACCGGTTATGGCTTCGCCCAGGGCAAGACGATGCTGTGGCGCCGCGAGACGTTGGAAGCGGGCGGAAGCATTGAAGCTTTGGGCGCGGAGATCGCGGAAGACGCGGCGGCGACCAAACTCATAAACGCGCAGGGACTGAGCGCCCACCTCGTGGATGAACCTTTCCAGCAGCCGCTTGGCCGCCGGCGCATGCGGGACGTCTGGTCGCGGCAACTGCGCTGGGCGCGGCTGCGACGGGTCACGTTTCCGTTCTTTTTCGCGCCCGAGATTTTCACGACGAGCCTGTTCACCCTGGCTGCGGCTGGCGTCGCCGCGCCGGCTCTCGGAGTGAACGTCGTCCTCGCCGTCGCCCTAACGGCGGTTTTCTGGTACGGCGCTGAGGCGCTTCTCGCCGTCGCTGCGGGCTGGCCGCTCTCATGGCGAATGCCGTTTGCTTCGGTCGCGCGCGATCTCATGCTGCCCGCGCTATTCGCCCAAGCCTGGACCGGCGACAACGTAGTCTGGCGCGGCAACGCAATGAACGTCGAAGAAGCGATGTTCGGCGAAGCCGAGTCCGAACCGCGGCCACAAATCTGACCAGACATATTTAGGCCGCTCGCGGGCGGTGCGTCAAAATTCTGCTAAACGAACGCGCTATCTTTTGATGGGCGTCAAGGAGCGCGGCTGACGCTCGTGTTAACGAGACGATCGAAAGCCTCGCGACCGAACATTTGAAAACTGCCTTGACGCAGGGAGGAGGTTAGGATGCCGTTGCAGAGCGAAGACGTGCGGGTGCGCGTTCTAAACGCGCTCCATTGGGATCTGGCGGTGCCCCGGGATCGGTTGAACGTCGACGTTGCGGGCGGTTGGGTGACGGTCTCCGGAATGGTGGACCTGCCGTACCAAAAGGCCTGCGCTGAGTGCGATGCGCGCAGCGTTCCGGGCGTGGTCGGCGTGACTAACCTTATCCGTCTGGCCGATGCCCAGCAGACGAAGCCGCAAGCCGGGAAGGCAGCGTAAAGCGTCGGCAGGGCCAATGCGCACGCGGCCGGGGCCCGAGACGGAGGCGACATTGTCCGTCACGCGCATGCGGGTCACATGCTCGACGATCTTGCGCCGGCCGTTGACCTGTTCGTCGGACCATACACCAGAAGTGTGCGGATAAGCCGAGGCCCGCGGGCATAACTGAACTCGCCTCGGAAATGATACACCCGGCCGAGGCGTGCTGTACGTAGCACTTGCGCATCGCGTCCGGAGCCCGCTCCCGCACCCGTCGATCGGTTCTGTCTGTAGCCGGGATTATGCGGAGCGAAGACCAGAGTCCATCCGGCGTCAATGCTGGGGCTTCTCATCTTCTCCGAATATGACGAAGGTGCGCAATTCGATTCTCTCGCGAGGCGATGGGTCTTGGGGCGAGAATGACCGCCGTGGCGCCGACGACGAGCAATCTGCTCAGATAAAGACAAGCCAACCCCCATGGCCAGCTGGATCAGGAAGCTCTCGGTGAAGAAGCCGTTCAAGGTCGTCTCGGTCGCGCTCGCCAACAAACTGGCGCGTATCGCCTGGGTCGTTCTGACGCGAAAGGAAGCCCACCGGCCCTACCAACTGGCTGCCTGACGGCGGCCAATACCGAATTGGCAACGGCAGTCGATGATGTGTAACGATCGAGCCAATGGTGACGCCAACCCGCCTGATTCAATGCGCTTCAGCAGCGCGCCAGCTTGATCAGGGACCTCACCGGCGGATTTCCATCAGGGCTAGCGGCAGAAATCTCCGCCGGACAAACAGGCCGGACATACGAACGCAACAGATCACACATTCCGATAAAACGCCTCGCCAGAGGGCGTCCTTCCAGCCTCGCTCACCCCCGATGGCCGTCGTCTATGGGCGCCTCGCCGCGCTTGGCGGCTTGCGCGGATGCCCGCTCAGGAATCGCGCGCGCCGCTTCGGAGTAACTGGCGGGCAGTGCGGTCGGCCGAGCCCCTCGCCCTCACACGTCCAGGTTCGCCACGCTCAGCGCATTGTCCTGGATGAACTCTCGGCGGGGCTCGACAATGTCGCCCATCAGCTTGACGAAAATGTCGTCGGCCTCGTCGACCTCGCGGATCTTAACCTGCAAGAGCGTCCGGGCCTCGCGATCGAGAGTCGTCTCCCAGAGCTGATCCTTGTTCATCTCGCCGAGGCCTTTGTAGCGCTGGAAGGTCACGCCCTTGCGGCCGGCGCCATTGATCGCCTCGAGAAGCGCCGAAGGGCCGGAGACGGTCGTCGTGTCGCCGCGGCGCGTGAACTTGGCAGGCTCGGCGAAGGCTTCGCTGAGCGCGCGCGCGTGCTCGTCGAGATGGCGCGCGTCGGCCGAGGCGAGCAAACCCGCATCGAGGATCGCGGCCTGCCGGACGCCGCGAACCTCGCGTGCCAACACATAGCCGCCGGCTTCGACTCGCGCGCTCCAGCCACGCTCAGTCTCCTCGGCGATGGCGTTCATGCGTTGGGCGACGAGCCGCGCGCGAGGTTCGGCCTCCGGATCGAGGGGATCGGCGAGCGGCTTCAGCGCGCCGGCGAGAGCCGCCTGCTCGACCAGACTGTGGTTGTAGCGCGAGTGCAGGCCGTCGAGTAGCCGTCGGATAGCGCGCGCCTCGTCGACGAGCGCGCGCAGATCGACGCCGGCGCGCGCTTCTCCGCTGGCGAGCGTCAGCGCCGCGCCTTCGAGCCCCGCCTCCACCAAATAGTCCTCAAGCGCCCGCTCATCCTTGAGATACTGCTCTGACTGACCGCGCTTGACCTTGAAAAGCGGCGGCTGGGCGATGAACAAATGCCCGTTCTCGATGATCGCGCGCATCTGCCGGAAGAAGAAGGTGAGCAAAAGCGTGCGGATATGCGAGCCGTCGACATCCGCGTCGGTCATGATGATGATCTTGTGGTAGCGCAGCTTCTCTAGGTTGAAGTCGTCCCGACCAATGCCGGCTCCGAGCGCGGTGATGAGCGTGCCGATCTGCTCCGACGACAGCATCTTGTCGAACCGCGCACGCTCCACGTTGAGGATCTTGCCGCGCAGCGGCAGCACGGCCTGGAACTCGCGGTTGCGGCCCTGCTTGGCGGTGCCGCCCGCCGAATCGCCCTCGACGAGGAAAATCTCTGACTTCGCCGGGTCGCGCTCCTGACAGTCGGCGAGTTTGCCGGGGAGGCTCGCGATGTCGAGCGCGCCCTTGCGGCGCGTTAGCTCCCGCGCCTTGCGCGCCGCTTCGCGGGCCTGCGCCGCCTCCACTACCTTGCCCACGATCACCCGCGCCTCCTGCGGATGCTCTTCGAACCATTGCGACAGCAGGTCATTGACCAGGCCCTCGACGACAGGACGTACCTCGGAGGAGACCAGCTTGTCCTTGGTCTGTGAGGAGAATTTCGGATCGGGGCATTTCACGCTGAGCACGCAGGTCAAGCCCTCGCGCGTATCGTCGCCGGCAAGATCGACCTTCTCCTTTTTGAGCAACCCCGAGCTCTCGGCATAGCCGACGACCTGGCGGGTGAGCGCGCTGCGGAAGCCCACGAGATGAGTGCCACCATCGCGCTGCGGGATGTTGTTGGTGAACGGCAGGACGTTCTCGTGGTAGCTGTCGTTCCACCACAGTGCGACTTCGACGCCGATGCCGTCGCGCTCGCCCTTGATGAGGATCGGATTCTCGATCAGCGCCGTCTTGGCGCGGTCGAGATAGCGCACGAACGCCTCAAGCCCGCCTTCGTAGTGCAGCTCCTCGCGCTTGGGCTCGGCATGGCGCAGGTCGGTCAGTACGATCCGAACGCCTGAATTAAGGAAAGCCAGCTCGCGCAGGCGGTGCTCGATGGTCGCATAGTCAAATTCGAGCATGCTGAAGGTTTCCGGCGCGGGCGTGAAGGTGACCTCGGTACCGCGCTTCGGGCGGCCGTCAACTTCAGGCGCTGGCCCGGTGACCTTGAGCGGCGCCAGCGCGTCGCCATTGGCGAACTCGATCATATGTTCGAGCCCATCGCGCCAGATGCGCAAGGTGAGCCTGGTCGAGAGCGCGTTGACGACCGAGACGCCGACCCCATGCAGTCCGCCCGAGACCTTGTAGGAATTGCGGTCGAATTTCCCGCCGGCGTGCAATTGGGTCATGATGACCTCGGCCGCCGAAACACCCTCCTCATCGTGTATGCCCGTTGGAATGCCGCGCCCGTCGTCGTTGACGGTGCACGAGCCGTCGGCGTTCAGGGTCACGGAGACGAGTCGTGCATGACCCGCCAACGCCTCGTCGATGGCGTTGTCGACCACTTCATAGATCATATGATGGAGGCCGGAGCCGTCGTCCGTGTCGCCGATGTACATGCCTGGCCGCTTGCGCACAGCATCCAGACCTCGCAGCACCTTGATCGAATCCGCGCCATAGCTTTCGCTGGCGGCATCGCCGTTGTCGGCCAAGTCCTTGCCTTCTTCGTCCAAAATTAACGCCCTTTTCGATTGCCCTACGCTATCCCCATGCGCGATTCGAGCCTCCGCCACCCTACCCGGTCGGGCCCGAAAATGCATGTTTTGCGGGGCTCGCCACCATAAATTTTAACCCCAGCCACGGCGTTCTCTGCCACACAACGTGGGCTTTCTGGGCGGCCTCTCTAGAGCCTGCCGGCTCCTTAAGACTATCCAAGCCGCGTGGTGGCGACCTCACTTTGCGCTACCGCTCCAGGGCCTTCGATCGCCAGACCATAGAATGGCGCCTCAAGAACCCGCCAGGGCGCGCATCGAGGCCATGCGACAGACGATGCAGGGCCACCATGGCGAGGACACGTCGGCTAGGACAATCTAGAGGCCATGGCCGACTGCCGGTCGCTGTGCGCCGAGGACACCAGGAAATTCGTGGACGCCGCGCGTCGCCATCTGACGAATGTCAGTTCACCCCAACGTTGGGCTGATTTCGAGGAAGTCGCCATCTCCCGATCATCAGAGTTCAGAGCCGAACCGCTACGACGCGCTCGCGACCCGCGAGATCCTGGTAAGTTATGGTGTTGGCAAAATCATATAGCTTTGTGATGGCAATCACGCCCGCGGCTTGCGCCTGGCCGAATTCGGCGATGAGCCAACCGCCCGGCGCGAGTAAAGATCTTGCTTCCGGAATGATTCGCCGAAAGGCGGCAAGTCCATCAAATCCGCCATCAAGCGCGAGCCAGGGATCGAAGTCGCGGACCTCGCGCGGTAACCGCGGGAGATCAACCGTCGGAATATACGGCGGATTCGCGACGATCAAATCGAATGGCCCTGCGAGGCCTTGCGTCCAGTCGCCAACTCGAATCTCGACTCTGTGAGAGTGGCCGCAAGCGTCAACATTGCCACGGGCCATATTTGCAGCATCGGCTGAAATATCGACGCCGACCCCGCGCGCATTGGCGAATTCGGTGAGCAGAGCGCACAATAATGCGCCGGAGCCCACTCCAAGGTCGAGGATGCGCGACGCGTTGTCGCGCCGATCGCTCAAAATTGAAATCGCGGCGTCGATGATTGATTCCGATTCGGGTCGCGGATCAAAGACGTGCGGCGAGATCTCGAGTGATAGACTCCAGAATTCGCGCTCGCCAACGATCCTCGACATTGGCTCGCCAGCCGCCCGCCGCATCGCAAGTTGTTGAACCCTCCGAGCCCCCGATTCGAGCGGTTCCCGCGAAGCGACGATCAGCGCAACTTCCGAAACACCGATCGCCGCACAGAGGCCTTTCCGCGCCTCCCGTCTCGGCTCTTCGATTCCGATGAGTTGAAACGTTTCGGCAAGGTAGGCTAGCGCTTCGGCGCGGGCGGTGGAAGCTGCGATCGTGCGCCGGTTCGTCAAGCGACCTGGCCGTGGCAGTGCTTAAACTTCTTGCCCGATCCGCACGGGCAGGGCTCGTTCCGGCCAACGCGGCCCCATGTCGCGGGATCCTTTGGGTCGCGATCGACCACAGCTACTCCGGACGTCCCCGCTAACAGTCCCGCACTCACCGGATCCGAGGCGGGCGCGAGTGCGTATTCATTCTCACCAGTCGCGGGATCTATATGTTGGTATTGCATGGGAGGCGGCGGCTCGGGTTGTTGGAACCGCACTTCAACCCGGGACATTTGCGCGATCACGGCCTCGTGCCACTGGGTGATCAATTCTCGAAACAGTTCGAACGCTTCGGACTTGTACTCGTTAAGGGGATCTCGCTGAGCCATGCCGCGCCAACCGATGACCTGGCGAAGATGATCAAGCGTGACGAGATGCTCGCGCCACAAATGATCGAGCGACTGCAAGATCACTTGCTTTTCGATATAGCGCATAACCTCGGGCGTGTTGCGCTGAACACGCTGCGAATAGGCGTCCTCGGCTGCCCTGTGGAGCCGCGCTGCGACTTCTTCGTCGGCGATGCCCTCCTCCTTGGCCCATTCGTCGACCGGAAGATCAAGGCCCAGCTTGCTTGCGACCTCGTTCTTCAGGCCTACAATGTCCCAGGTCTCGGGATAAGCGTCGTGCGGGATATGTTTAGAGACCATGTCGTCGATGACGCCCGTTCGCATGTCCTCGATTGTCGATTCGAGCGATTCCGACGCCATCATTCTACGCCGGTCCTCAAATATGACTTTGCGCTGGTCGTTCATCACGTTGTCAAACTTGAGGATATTCTTACGAATGTCGAAATTGCGCGCCTCGACCTTCTGCTGGGCCTTCTCGAGCGCTTTGTTAATCCATGGGTGGACGATCGCTTCGTCCTCTTTGAGACCGAGGCGCTTGAGCATCGCGTCCATGCGCTCCGCTCCGAAAATGCGCATAAGATCGTCCTGCAACGATAGGAAGAACTTCGATCGCCCCGGATCGCCTTGTCGGCCAGATCGGCCGCGCAGCTGGTTGTCGATGCGGCGGCTTTCGTGCCGCTCGGTGCCGATGATATAGAGCCCGCCGGCGTCGATCGCCCTCTGCTTGAGCTCCGCCACTTCGGCGCGGATTTCTGCCTCCCTCGCCGCCCGCTCCTTTGGCGAGGTGTTCGGGTCAATCTCCTGGCGGATACGCATGTCCACGTTGCCGCCAAGCTGGATGTCGGTGCCGCGGCCCGCCATGTTGGTTGCGATCGTGACCGCGCCCGGCACGCCCGCCTCGGCGATGATGAAGGCTTCCTGCTCGTGGAAGCGCGCGTTGAGCACCGCGAAGGTCTTTGACGGCTTGCCCGAGCGCGCCGTGGAATAGAGCGGCCTGAGCGCCCCGGGTTGGGCGAAGTCGATCTTCTTGTAGCCGCCCCGCGCGAGCACCTCGGCCAGCACTTCAGACCTCTCAATGGAGGTCGTGCCGACCAGCATCGGCTGCATCTTGGCGTTAGCGTCTTCGATCTCGCGCACGATGGCGCGCATTTTCTCCTCGGTCGTCCGATAGACCTCGTCGTCTTCGTCGCTGCGCTGGATCGGCAGGTTGGTCGGAATCTCGACGACGGTAAGCTTGTAGATTTCCGCAAACTCGTCGGCTTCAGTCGCGGCGGTGCCGGTCATCCCAGCGAGCTTCCTGTAGAGACGGAAATAGTTTTGAAAGGTTATCGACGCCAGCGTGACGTTTTCAGGCTGGACAGTCACGTCTTCCTTGGCTTCGAGCGCCTGATGCAGTCCCTCGGAATAGCGTCGCCCGGGCATCATGCGTCCGGTGAACTCGTCGACGATCACGACCTCGTCGTTGCGGACGATGTAGTCCTTGTCGCGCTGGAAAAGCTTGTGCGCCCTGAGCGCCTGATTGATATGGTGGACAAGCGTCGCGTTGGAGGCCTCGTAAAGCGATCCCTCCTTCATCACGCCTGCCGAGCGCAAAAGCTCCTCGGCGTGTTCGTTCCCGGCCTCCGTCAGATTGACGGTTCGCTGCTTTTCGTCGAGCTCGTAGTCCTCGCGCGCCAGTTTGGGAATAATCGCATTGACGGCGACGTAGAGGTTCGAGCGGTCCTCCGACGGACCGGAAATGATGAGCGGCGTCCGGGCCTCGTCAACCAGGATCGAATCGACTTCATCGACAATGGCGAATGCGTGGCCTCGCTGAACCATCTGCGACATATCGTACTTCATGTTGTCGCGCAGGTAGTCGAAGCCGAACTCGTTGTTGGTGCCGTAGGTGACGTCCGCAGCATAGGCCTCACGGCGTTGATCGTCGTCCAGGCCATGCACGATGACGCCGACGGTCATGCCAAGGAACGTGTAAATCTGACCCATCCAGTCGGCGTCTCGGCGGGCAAGATAGTCATTGACCGTGACGACATGGACGCCATCTCCGGCGAGCGCATTCAAATAAACCGCGGTGGTGGCGACCAGCGTCTTGCCCTCGCCGGTGCGCATCTCGGCGATCGCGCCCTCATGCAGCACCAGCCCGCCGATAAGCTGGACGTCGAAGTGACGCTGCTTGAGCGTGCGCTTGGCGGCTTCGCGCACGGCGGCGAAAGCGGGCGCAATGAGGTCGTCGAGCGACTTGCCGGCCTTGAGCTCGGCCCGGAACTCGTCCGTCTTGGCGCGCAGCAGATCGTCGGTCAGGGCCTGGAATTCGGGCTCGAGCGCATTGATGGCGGCGACCTTGGGCCGGTAACCCTTCAGCCGGCGGTCGTTGGACGAGCCAAAGACCCGCTTCATCACGGAGTCAAACTTGAGCGCGCCGAGCATCTTCGACCTTTCCTGTCCGCCCGCCTGAGGCGGGTGACCCGCTTCGCTGCCCGGCCAAACACGAGCGCAGGCGGCGCGGACGATGGCGGCAACAATAAAAAGCGCGAAAAAGGCTAAAATCGCCCATTTTCGCGCAGCTGAACGGAATTGCTGATGAGATAGGAGGCGCGCTCTGCCTTGTCAATGATTGTCGCTTTTCCACGAAGACTTAGTGCTGGCATTTCGAACAGTAGAACGTGGAGCGCCCGGACTGCGTGATCCTCATGATGATCCCGCGGCAGCGCTCGCGCGTGCAGGGCGATCCTTCGCGATCGTAGACTTTGAAACCGTGCTGAAAATAGCCCAGTTCCCCGTTGGCTTGCCGATGATCGCGCAAAGTCGAGCCGCCGGCTTCGACGGCTTCTTCGAGCACGGTCCGGATGGCCTCGGAAACGGCGGCCGCGGCCTTGGTGGGGGCGCCGCGCGCATCCGCCAGAACGCCGGCCGGCCTCGACGGCGCCAAACGGGCGCGGAAGAGAGCCTCGCACACATAGATGTTGCCCAGGCCCGCGATGCGTTTCTGGTCGAGCAAAGCCGATTTCAGCGGCGCGCGCGCGCCGGCGAACAGCGCGGCGAGCCGCGCGGCGTCAAATTCGGGCGCCAGCGGCTCGGCTCCGAGTCCGCGCATCCGAGGATGTTGCTCCAACGTCTCGGTTGGCGCGAGATCCATTAAGCCGAAGCGTCTGGGGTCGTTATAGGTGACGACCCACCCGTTATCGAGGGAGAGGACGACATGATCGTGCTTCGGATCCTTTGACCGCTCGTGATGGAACTTGCCCGGCGTTGAGACCGTGGTTTTTTCCATGCGGAACGAGCCGGACATGCCCAAATGCGCGATGAGAGTCTCGCCGCCGTCCAACTGGAAAAGCAAATATTTGGCCCGGCGACCCATCTCGACGATGCGCTGGCCAGTGAGCCTCTTCTGGAAAGAAGCGGGAAAGGGAAAGCGGATGTCAGCCCGGCGCAATTCGACCTTGTCGATCCGGGCGCCGAGCATCGCGGGCTCAAGGCCGCGCCGCACGGTCTCGACTTCGGGCAGTTCAGGCATCGCGAAGGAGCCAACTCACGCACGCCGATGGGCGCGCACCCATCCGTGCCGACATCGAACACCATGGATTGGTCGTGCCCGACGGGCCGATCCGTGACTTCGCCAAAACCCTGGACCCTAGAGTTATTTGCAGCTCTCGCTCGGATCAAAAACCGGAGTCCACTGAACGGACTCGACGCGTTCTGCGCCGGTTGCCAGCATCACAAGACGGTCGAAGCCAAGCGCAGCGCCGCTTGCGTCCGGCATGTCGGCGAGGGCTGCGAGGAAATCCTCGTCAATCGGATAGGAGGCGCCGAAAATGCGCTGCTGTTCGTCCATGCCGGCGGCAAATCGTTGCCGTTGTTCCTCCGGATCCCGTAACTCGTGGAAAGCGTTGGCCAACTCGATGCCGCAACAGTACAATTCGAAACGTTCGGCAACGCGCGGATCATTGGGGCTCACCTGAGCGAGCGCCGCCTCGCTAGCTGGATAGCCATGAAGGACAGTGAGTCGTCCAAGACCTAGATTTGGTTCGATCCGCTCACTGAGGCATCGGCTGAAGATGTCCGACCAATCATCGTCTGGCGCGACGCGCAGACCAGCACCCTTCGCCTGTCGAGCGAACGTTTCCGTGTCAGGACGCCCGCTAATGGTCAGACTATCATAAATGTCGATGCCGACGTAGCGCCGAAACGCGTCCCGCACTGTCAGTTGCTCCGGCGGATCGAACGGACTGGCTTCCCGACCCCGGTACACGAACGACCTCGCTCCAGCGACATGAGCGGCCAGCACGATTACCGCAGTGCAGTCTTCAATTATGCGCTCCAATGGAGCGTATGCCCGATACCACTCCAGCATCACAAACTCAGGCGCGTGCAGTGCCGTCCGCTCGCGGTTGCGGAAGACACCGACCAACGCAAAGATCAGCCTCTCTCCCGCGGTCAGAAGCTTTTTCATTGCGAATTCCGGCGAGGTATGCAGAAACGCCTCGCGCGGCGACCCGTCGGGCAAAATGAGAGCCGTCCTGAATCCGTGCAGGTGGGTCTCGTTTCCCGGCGAAGCCTGGAGCGTGGCAGGTTGCACTTCGATGAAACCTTTGGCATCGAACCAACGGCGCACGAAGGCCGAAACCTGCGCTCGGACGTATAGGCGGCCACGTCGTTCAGCGTAAGGGGCTAAACTCCAGAAAGGCAGCGCCTTGGACGGTTTCAAGGCATGCCTCGGCATGAAGTGACAAAGGATCGAAGTCGATCCGGACTGGCCTTTGGCGCCAAAATCGGTATGGTTTGCGCTGCGACCACTACGCGCGCGCTTTATCGGGAGCGAACGACGCCCTCAATTCCGAGGACCAGACGTGAGAGTTATCGCAAGCTCGATTCGCAAAGGCAATATCATCGAACGAGAGGACGGTCAGCTGTGCGTCGTTCTTTCGGCGGAAAGTTTTCATCCCGGTAAAGGTACGCCGACAACTCAGATCGATATGCGACGCCTTTCGGACGGGGTCAAGGTGACGGACCGATTTAAAACGACAGAGCCGGTGGAGCGTGCATTCGTAGAGGACAAGAGTTTTGATTTCCTTTACGTAGACGCAGACGGCTTTCACTTCATGAATGTCGACACCTACGACCAGATTCAAGTTCCCGCAGATGTGATCGGCGACCAGGCGCAATGGCTTCAGGAAGGCATGAAGGTCATCCTGTCGCTATTCAACGGGAATCCTGTCGCTATTCAGTTGCCGCCCCGCGTCACATTGGAGGTTATTGAAACCGAACCGGCAATGAAGGGTCAAACCGCGTCTTCCTCCTACAAGCCCGCGAGACTCGCTAACGGCGCGCGCGTAATGGTTCCCCCACACATTGCGGTCGGCATTCGGATAGTCATTCAGACCGAGGATGGCGGCTACGTGGAACGGGCGAAGGACTGAACGCTGGGAATCGGGAACCTAGTTCCATGCCAACGTGGGAGACTCCCGCGACTCGGGGTAACGGTTAGTGAGCACCGCGAGATGGGGTTGGCCTGATAAGCCTCCTGCCCCTCCGACGTAATCTCGCGCTCGGCAATGCTCGTCGGCCACGAACGCGCTACAACTCTTCCTTCGCCATCGTCTCTCTGATCTTGCGAACCTAAGCAGAGCCGCAGAGTCGTTCCGTTATTGCCCAAAAGGCTGATGATCGCTCTCTGTACCGGTTTCGTTCTCGCAGGCGTGCACGCAACGGTAGGTCAACCTGCGGATTCGAAGGTCACTGCGATTACGTCGGACCGGCTTGACAAGATTTTTCGAGACAACTCTGAAAAATTGGTATCTTATAACTGTGCTGGCTCATCCGCGCGCATAGACAAAAAGCTCGTTTCGGTGCCGCGTCGGTATATTGGCATCTTGGGGTTATGGCAGGATATACAGATCAATTTGGTAAAAACGAGGCCGCGCCACATACGGGCGCACCTCGGGCGCATGACCGGGCTACTTTGTCTGGCCATGACCGGGCCGACCCCGCTACGCCCGGACTTCCGCCCGAACTGGCTTTTCTTGCTGCAGAAGGATTTTCTCCTGAGCCGTTGCTCAATGCTATGTCCGCTGCACCGAGGGCGGTTCGGCCAGTTGATCAGCTATTAAACGAGGGTGATATAGCTGAAGAGATCTACTATCGAGCGTTGGCTAGTCATCTGGGCTGTCAGTATTATTGTGGAGACCCCCCGCTGTCGCGTGCTTTTGACGCAGTAAAAGGCTTAAGCTGTGGTGCCGCGCCACTCGAATCGCGCGGTGCAGGTCCTCGGATGGTCATTGCACCTCGTGCGCAGTTCGTCCCGCGGCTAATCGAAGCGACTTTATCGGGCGCGTTTCGTTCAGGTTCTTTTGCAATTACTTCGCCCCAACGTTTTGCGAGTCTGGTGCGCGCGCGCCGCGGCGAGGAGCTTCTCAACGTTGCTCTTGGCCGACTGCCCACGAGCCTCACGGCAAGGCAGGGGATGACCGGTTTGCAGGTCGCCGGGGTGGGGACCGCCGCGACTTCGGCGTTCGTTCTCGGCGTTACAAATTTCGGCCTTTTGCAGGCCCTTTGGTCCGCGATGCTCTGGCTTATATTTTCGGCCTCGGTCGTGCTCCGATCGATGGCGGCGGTTGCGAGCAGGGAGGAAGTTCGTCCGCCGAAAGTCCCAGATGACGAGCTCCCAAACTACACCATTGTGGTCGCACTTTATCGCGAGGCGTACGTCGTCGAGGACTTGATCAAAGCGATCGACGCGTTCGATTATCCCAAAAGCAAACTTGATATTAAGTTGGTTGTCGAGCAGCGAGACGTCGAAACCTTAGGTCGGATCGTCGAATTGCGATTGCCCGCTTGCTATGAGGTCATCGTGGCTCCGCCAGGCCAGCCACAGACCAAACCGCGCGCACTCAATATCGCTTTGTCCAGCGCTCGAGGGGACTTTGTTGTGGTTTACGACGCGGAGGACGCCCCATCGCCCGACCAACTGCGCCTCGCCGCGTCGTGTTTCGCGGCCGAGAAAGATCTGGACTGTCTGCAGGCTCGTCTGGCAATCCGAAATCACGGTGACTCATTGTTGTCTAAGCTCTTTGCGATCGAGTATGCGACATTGTTCGATCTCATTAATCCCGGCCTATGCGCGCTCAACTTGCCGATTCCTCTCGGCGGCAGCTCCAATCACTTTCGCGTTCGGTCACTGGTCGGGGTCGGCGCGTGGGACGAGTGGAACGTAACCGAGGACGCGGACCTCGGAATACGTCTGGCGCGCTTCGGCTACAGGGTGAGAGCGCTCGATTCGGACACTTGGGAAGAGGCTCCGTACGAGTTGGGAAATTGGTTCAGGCAACGCGTGCGCTGGCAAAAAGGCTGGATGCAGACCTTAATCGTTCACTCAAGGCGTCCCATCTTTTTTTGTCGCGACCTTGGACTTCGACGAGCGGTCGCCGCAACGACCTTGATTATTGGGGCCATTTTCGGATGCCTATTCTGGCCGGCCTTCGCGGCCGGAACGATTTGGCGTGCTTTGACCGTCGGCCAAGGCGTATTGTCGCCGTGGCGAGAGATGAGTGACGTTTTTATTTACTTTCTCGCGCTATCCGGCGTCTGGACAATTGTTCTGCCAGCAATGATCGCGGCGAACCTCCGGCGCTTGAAACTGACCATGGGCGAGATTGTGCTGCTTCCCGTATACTACATTCTGGTGAGTGCGGCGACTTGGACAGCGATGGTTGATCTCGCGTTGTGGCCGCATTATTGGGCGAAGACCGCCCACGGAAGAAGTCAACAGAGACCTAGCGCGCTCGTCCGCCAAGCCCAGTTTTCAACGTAATCTCGCTCCCGCTCGTGGTCGATGGTTGATGATTTCGGCCATCCGACGCGTGAATTCGCCGGGGCTGAGCACGAATGGAAGCATAAATGTCGTCGCTATCCTCGCGCGAGGCCGCTGAGACATCAAAAGCGTGGCCGTTTGAAGAGGCACGAAAGTTAATCGAGCGGCTTAAGCGCTCCGAACGCAAAGAGGCGATCTTCGAGACCGGCTACGGCCCGTCGGGCCTACCGCACTTGGGCACGTTTGGCGAAGTGGCGCGCACAACCATGGTCCGGCACGCCTTCCGCGTCCTGACTGGAGACAGGGTCAAGACGAGGCTGATCGCCTTTTCGGACGATATGGACGGTCTGCGCAAGGTCCCAGACAACATCCCCAATCGCGACATGATGTTACTCCATCTCGGCAAACCGCTGACGCAGGTGCCTGATCCCTTTGGCGAATATGGCAGCTTCGCCGAACACAACAACGCGAGGTTACGGGCTTTTCTCGACCAGTTCGAATTCGAATACGAGTTTGTGTCTTCGACCGAGACTTATAAATCGGGACGGTTCGACAAGGCGTTGTTGCGGATGCTTGATCGCTTTGACGAGGTGCAAGCCATCATGTTGCCCTCGCTGCGCGAGGAGCGAGCGGCGACTTATTCGCCCTTCCTTCCGATTCACCCCCGAACCGGCGTAGTCATGCAGGCGCCGGTGCTGGCGCACGATCGTAGCGGTGGTACGATCCGATGGCGCGATCCTGCCACCGGAGAGGAGTTTGAAACGCGTGTGACCGGCGGACATTGCAAGTTGCAGTGGAAGCCGGACTGGGCGATGCGCTGGTTTGCGCTTGGCGTCGACTACGAAATGGCGGGCAAAGATTTAATAGATTCGGTCAAGCTGTCGTCTCGGATCGCGCAGGTTTTGGGGGCGAATCCGCCGGCCGGATTTCATTACGAGTTGTTCCTTGACGAGAACGGTCAGAAGATCTCGAAAACGAAGGGCAACGGCCTGACGATTGAAGAATGGCTGGCTTACGCCAGTCCGGAAAGTCTCTCTTTGTATATGTTCCAAAAGCCGACCGCGGCGAAGCGACTCTACTTCGACGTCATACCGCGTACGGTCGACGACTACCTCGGATTTCTCGATAACTACTCGCGCCAGGCGTGGAAGGAGCGGTTGGGCAATCCGGTATGGCATATTCATGCCGGAGCGCCGCCCGAACCCGAAGTTTTGAGCCACAACGGCGACGGCGCGGCGGCGATTTCTTTCGCCGTGCTCCTGAACCTCGCCGCGGTCTCCAATTCCGAGAACCCATCAGTTCTTTGGGGGTTCTTGCGCCGCTACTACCCCTCGGCATCGCAGGAAACCCATCCGCGTCTCGATAGCTTGATTCGGTATGCGGTCGTCTACTTTCGCGATTTTGTCGCCCCCAAAAAGCGCTATCGCGAGCCCGACGACGTCGAACGTCGCGTTCTCATACAGATGTCGTCCAGGTTGACGCAATTGCCGGCGAACGCGAGCGCGGACGAAATTCAGTCCGCGCTCTATGACATCGCGCGGCCTATTCCCCGCTATCAGGACCATTCGGCCAAGGGAGCGACGGCCGAGCGGCCCGGAGTCTCGCACGAATTCTTCAACATGATTTACGCCGTGCTTCTGGGCGAGAACCAGGGGCCGCGGTTAGGATCGTTCATTGCGATCTACGGGTTGGATGAGACGCGCAATCTGATCGATAAAGCGCTCAGGGGGGAACTTTTTCCTGAAAGTCACGGCGGTGCGACCGTCTCGCCGGATGCGACTGATTCCTTGAGGGGCGGAGACGCTAAGAGGTCATAACGTGGGGCCCTGAAGTCGTCGTCCAGGACCTCAGCCCAGGGTGTCGAGGTAATTTGTCCCGTGCGGGCTTGGTTTTGGTGTATCCGACGACGGTTTCGAGCCCGGACTCTGGGCGATGACCGCGGTCGTCCTTGCAGCGCTTTCAGCGTTGCGGAGTTTTGACCGCGCTTGCCAGCGCTCGCATATCCGCCCACGCACATCGCTTGTGCACCGGTTGGCGTAACAGGAACGCCGGATGGAGCATTGCGAGTGCCCGAATTTCGCGGCCGTTTTGGCGTGGATAAGAGAACCATGTGCCCCGCGTGCGCAGAATCCCGCCCTGGACGCCCAAAAGCGCGCGAACCGCAGATGCGCCAAGGCAAACCAGGTATTCCGGATCGGCCAGGTCAATCTGCCGCTCAATGAAAGGTAGACATATCTGCGTCTCCTGAGGCGTGGGTGTGCGATTGCCTGGAGGGCGCCAAGGAACGACATTGGCGATATAAACCGTCTGTCGATCGAGTCCGACTGCGCCCAGCATGCGATCCAGCAATTGTCCCGCTCTTCCGACGAACGGGCGCCCGATTCGGTCTTCCTCCCCTCCCGGGGCCTCTCCGACGAACATGACCCGTGAGCCAGGGACGCCGTCCGCAAATACAAGCTGCGTTGCGGTCCGCCTCAATGCACAGCCGTCGAAATCCGCCATTGCGGACTGCAACGTCTTGAGATCAGTCGCCGCTTCCGCCAGCGCGCGAGCCGAAGTTTCCGAACCGCCGGGCGGCTTGCTCCCGTGGACGTTTTGAGGCGCGTGCGATCCAGTCTCGAACTCCGGCGGCGAAGCTTGGCGCACTGACTCCGACGCGTTTAGCGCGGCGCGTTGGTCTCCGTCACCGGCGGGACTGTCGACGAATCGATTGCGCGGCGTCTCGTCAAGCGCCTCAGTGACGCCGACCCGAATCCACCAGCGGAGCACCTCCGCGGCCTCGAAGCTGTCAAGTTGAAAATCAATTGAATCCTTCGTCGAAGACATTTGATCTGGCCTGACCTGATTGCTTGCGCAGCCGCGAAGACAAACTATCATATTGGGTCTTGAAACGGCGCCGCGCGAAGGGATGGGGGCTGGTCGAGGGAAAGCTCCTGATGCAAAGCCGCTGCGCGCTCCAGCCCTGAATGGCGAAAGGATTATGGCCCAAGATTCGGCACTCCCCGCGCGGGAATCGATGAGTTACGACGTCGTGATCGTTGGCGCGGGTCCGGCGGGGCTGGCCGCAGCCATCCAACTCAAATCGTTGGACCCCGACATCTCTGTTGTGATCGTGGAAAAGGGCTCGACCGTTGGCGCGCATATCCTCTCAGGCGCAGTGATCGATCCGATCGGGCTTGACCGACTGACGCCGGACTGGCGTTCGGATGCAGAATGCCCGCTCAAAACTCAGGTTGCAGCAGATGAATTCTATTATCTGACCGAGAAGAGAGGGGTGCGATTGCCCAATTGGGCGATGCCGAAATTGATGGGCAACCATAGCAATTTCATCGGCTCGCTTGGCGCAGTGGCGCGTTGGCTGGGCGCCCGCGCCGAGGCGCTCGGGGTCGAGATCTATCCGGGGTTTGCGGCGACGGAGCTCTTGTACGGCGACAGCGGGGAGGTCGTTGGCGTCGCGACGGGCGACATGGGCGTAGGCCGCGACGGGCGTCTGAAGGCCGGGTTCACGCGGGGCATGGAACTCTTGGGCAAATATGTGCTGCTCGCGGAGGGCGCGCGCGGCTCGCTGTCGAAACAGGCAGTCACTCGCTATGGGCTTGATTCCGCGAGCGGACCGCAGAAGTACGGAATCGGTCTCAAGGAATTGTGGCAAGTCTCGGATGATCGTTTTTCGCCGGGCCTCGTTCAGCATACTTTCGGTTGGCCTTTGTCGCAGGGCGCGAGCGGCGGGTCATTTGTCTATCATTACGGCCACCGCTTGGTGTCGGTAGGGTTTGTAGTGCATCTCAACTACGAGAATCCGACATTATCCCCATTTGACGAATTTCAGCGCTTCAAGACCCATCCGATGATTCGTGGAACGTTTTCCGATGGCAAACGGATAGCCTACGGGGCACGCGCGATTGCGTCCGGCGGTTGGCAGTCCGTGCCGAAATTAGTCTTTCCCGGAGGGGCTTTCATCGGCTGCGCCGCGGGATTTGTAAATTTTGCTCGCATAAAAGGTTCTCATAATGCGATCCTTTCGGGAATATTGGCAGCGGAAAAAGTGCGCGACGCGTTGTCAGAGGGTCGGGCGAACGACGAATTGAACGATTATGAGAATTCTTGGCGAGACTCGGATATCGGCCGCGATCTTTATAACGTCCGCAATGTTAAACCACTGTGGTCTCGATTTGGTCTTGTGACGGGCGTCGGACTTGGTGGCTTCGATATGTGGACGAACGAATTGTTCAAGGTTTCGATTTTCAGCACGCTCAAGCACGGGAGACCGGACAGCGACACTCTGAAACCAATATCCGAAGTGACTCCCATCGTCTACCCGAAACCCGATGCAGTGTTGACGTTTGACAAAGCCTCTTCCGTGTATCTTTCGAACACAAATCACGAAGAGGATCAACCTGTTCATCTTCAGTTGCATGATCCCGGCACCCCGATCCGAGATAATCTTCCTCGTTTCGGAGAGCCCGCACGGCTTTATTGCCCGGCTGGGGTCTACGAGATCATTTACGCGAACGAGGCAAGTCAGACGGGCCCGAGCTTTGTCGTCAACGCGCAGAACTGTATCCATTGCAAAACTTGCGACATCAAAGATCCGGCCAAAAACATAGAATGGACCCCGCCGGAAGGTGGAGGCGGGCCAAACTATCTCGATATGTGAGATGTGGTGCTGTGGCGCAAAATTGCCGTTTTCGACTGTCAGCGGGAGGCGTGGAGTGACGCGCGCCACCTCTGGCTCCACGCCGGCGCTCACGGACAGGTCTAGGAAATCGCAAAACATGCAGAGCCGTTTTCAACGTTCGACCCCGCGGGCCGCCCTTTTCTTAGCCTGGGCTTTGTCATTGTCCGGCGGGGCCGCCTCGGCCGCAGCTATCCAGACCGAGGGATCGGAGAAACTGGAGATCGGAGAAAGCCAACCCGGAAATTATCTTTCGGCGCTTATCGCAAGCGCTGATCGGGACACGCTGGCCGCGGAAGTCTACTACCGAGAGGCGCTGCGAGCCGATCCTCGAAATTCCGATCTCCTTGAGCGTGCCTTCGGTGCAGCTCTCTCCAACGGTGACGAAACGAGCGCCAACGCTCTGGGCGAACGCCTCCTCACGCGTGATCAGAACAACAACTTGGCGCGCCTTGCGATCGCGGTTCACGATATCGAACAAGGACAATTTGCGACCGCGCGAACCCACTTGGCGAGCGCCGACGCGATGCGCGTGCGCGATGTGACTACGACGATCCTTACAGCCTGGTGCTATGCGGGGCAGTCTGACCTCCATCACGCGCTCGACACTCTGGACCGCATTCACGACCGCTCAGTCCTCGCCTTTCGCGATTATCACGCAGGTTTGATCGCCGGCCTGCTCGCAAACTCGGCAGAGGCCGAGCGGAGGCTCAAATCTGCCTA
>Ga0335073_10003479_pt1 | contig 21955 bp, 22 predicted proteins | sample Lox_Sample_22_FD_207093 | JGI IMG/M metagenome (GOLD analysis project Ga0335073, IMG submission 207093) | Soil microbial communities from Loxahatchee National Wildlife Refuge, Florida, United States - Lox_Sample_2.2 | ecosystem: Environmental > Terrestrial > Soil > Wetlands | place: USA...
CTCCGGTGTGCGATTGCGACGCAAATCCTCCGGTCTTAAAGGCGAACCTCGAGGAGACGCAACTGGTCCTGCTCTAGCCACCGTCTTTGACTCCACCCCCAATGGATCGCCGACAGCGAATCCTCCATCGGTATGGCAATCAGAAGACTCGTGCTTCGCTCTTGAAAGTGGTGCTCACCAGCTTCAGAAACGGTCATCTTCAGATCGCCCCCGACGCTTGAAGCGGAGAAAAATCAAGTCCTTCTTCAAGCGATGGAAGTCTCTCTCCATCAGACACACTTGGTTGAATCCTTTGATCATATGCATGACCATTGTCTTTCTATATCTCCTGAATCCGACGACTTCCAATCCTTTTCACTCTGCCCTCTTCCTATCGTATCCGATGCCCCGTAAGCCGACCGACGACCCTTCAGCAAGAACCGAATATGGCAAAGGCTATCTTGATTTCGCTTTCGTAGCCTTCTATACTGTCCTTCTCTCATTCACACGCGAGTTCATCATGCAGAGAGCGCTACGACCGTTGGCGCTAAGGTGGGGAATTATTACTCGTGCCAAGCAGGCGCGCTTCATGGAACAGGCATACACAGCAATTTACTTCGCTATATTTGGGCCATTCGGCCTCTACGTCATGTACCATTCGGACCTGTGGTACTTCCGCACCGAGCCGATGTATGAGACATTCCCCAACCGCCAGCATGTCGGCATCTTCAAGGTATATTATCTGCTACAGGCCAGCTACTGGTTGCAGCAAGGCATCGTGTTGCTTCTAATGCTGGAGAAGCCTCGCAAGGACTTTAAAGAGTTGGTCGCGCATCATATTATCACTTTGGCCCTCATTGGCTTGAGCTACCGATTTCATTTTGCGAATATGGGCATTGCCGTGTACATTACGCACGATATCTCTGACTTCTTCCTCGCCGTAAGCTTCCACTCCTGACCCTTGACTTTTCTTCAAATGCTAACCGCTACTATTCAGACGAGCAAGATACTCAACTATATTGACTCCGTCTTGGTGATCCCGTACTTCTGTTTCTTCCTCTCTGTATGGGTATATCTGCGCCACTATATTAACATCCGTATCTTGCTCTCGCTTTTACCACTGCCTTCGCCATTCCCAGATCACATCACCGTCATCATCAACAATTATATCACCATTGTAGCAGACCGACTGGCCACCGTCCTTGCTCCAGCCATCGAACTGGCAGCTAAGGTAGCGCCGCACGCAACATCGACCATCATCAACGCAATCACCAGCATCAAAGTGATCCAATTTACGCACAACTCGCCGTCGCAATTCGCCAGCATCGGGCCATACCAGCTGAACTGGGAGACGCAGCAGTACAAGTGCTGGATCAGCCAGTACATCACATTCGGGCTGCTGGCGGCGCTGCAGGCCGTCAATCTTTTCTGGTTGTTCCTGATCCTGCGCATCCTGTGGCGCGTCGTCGCGAGCATGGGCGAGGAGCACCGCGACGAGCGCTCCGAGTACGACTCCGACGAGGAGGAGGAGCGCCAGGAGGAGCTTGAGCGGCTGCGCAAGGACCAGAACGTCCCCAGCTTGATGGTCAATGGTGAATTGGCTGCTACGAAGTAGGCATTTGAGGATGTCAGGATGTCAGAGTGGAGGGGAAGAGAATAGAAAGAAGACAAGTAGAGGACTGCATGGCCATCAGGTGCGCATTGTACAGCGTTTGTGGTACTGGATGACGGCTTCCGACTCACATACCTGTCGAAGATTGGGTGTGCCCAATTGTATATCACAAATTTTTCTGCATTCTCTCAGTTGCATAACTTAGTTTGGTTTTAATCTTTTGGCTTTTGTTGTTCATTCAATATGGAAGAAGTTGTCAGATATACGTTGGGATACTCCATTTCAGGGCCAACATCTGGTTAACCGGCCTACTGAAGTAAGCTGGCGGATGAAGACACAGCGATGCCAGTCAACGTTGTCAAATTGAGGTTAAGGGATATCTTTTGACAGAGGTGATTTCATCGCTACGTTTAGCTAACTATCTCCAGATCTCATTTGACCTTTTCATCTTCAACGGTACGACCTTTATTATCAAAGCACATTTCTTTGGAGGCAAACGAACGACTCACATCGAACTTAAATCAAGTGCCCCTTCATTTACCATCAACGATCTCCAATGAAGCCGTCCTTCAGCGTAACCCGTGAGTTCAGACTTTATTTTCAATTTCATCAGCAGACTTCCGTTCAGGGCTGGCTTCGCTTGCATGCCCAATGCTGGCTCGCGCAATACTAGCACCACGGGTCCTCTCATGCTCAGCCCATTCCTCATCAGTGAATTTGCCGTGCTCAAAGTGACTGGTTGTCGACCAGGTGTTCCGGGTCTTCCAAGCAGGCGTTCCGATATATTTGATACCATTTGGATCTTCGAAAATGGCCGTAACCTCTTCAAGAGGCTTGCCACTGGTCTCAGGGAACATGAAGAACTTGAGAAAGAGTTAGACTCAATCTAAATGACAAAGCTCGGATACTTACGACGTGGATGAACATCGCAACGCAGAAAACGCCGAAAACAGTGTATGTGCGCCATCGAATGCTTTCGAAAGCGGGTGGCACGAAGTAACCGAGTGCGAAATTGAATGCCCAATTTGCGGACGTGGACAGGGCGACGGCCTTACCACGAACGCGGAGAGGATACAACTCAGGCGGGTAGATCCATGAAACTGGACCCCATGTCGGCGCAAATGAAGCCACGAAGAGGTATGAGCAGGCAATGACAACCTTTGAAGCGCTGCCGGTGACGGATGTCGACGCCTCGGGAGTGTTGTCAACTCCGCCAGGAACGTAAGTGCCTTTCCCGCCGAGGATTCCTGCGTTCACGAAAAGCCAGATAGCCATAAGTGCAGCGCCAATGAGAAGTGTTGGGCGGCGGCCCCATCTGTCGACCCAAAGCAACGCTGGCACCGTCATAACAACATTGATGACGTATTGAATCGAGCTGCTGACGAGCAGGTTGTTGCCAGTAAGACCGGCCATGGTGAACACGTAAGTAATGTAGTACCTTTAGGCGGCGTTAGTTGATGGTCAGTCAAGATTAAGTCGTGACCTTTGCTTACATCATAACGTTCATACCAGTGAGTTGGGACCAGATCTGTGTGAAGACTCCGATGTGGGTTCTATTGATCATCTTCGGGGAGAAGAGTTCCCAGTAAGTAACGTCTTTGTTCTGACGCTCGAACTCGCAGTAAGCCTTAATATCTTCATACTCCCTTGCGACCCATGGGTGATTAGGATTGCCTTTGCCGTGGGTGAGAACGAGAACGGAACGGCAGTCCTCCCACCTGTCCTTGCGGGCGAGCCAACGTGGAGATTCAGGGAGGAAGATCATGCCGATGAACAGAAAAATGGCGGGGAGCATCTGGAGTGCCCATGGAGCGCGGAAAGCTCCGGTACCTTTGATGAAAGAGCAACCATATGAGATCTAAAGAAAACGTTATTACTCAATTCCTCAAAGAATCCGACGAATAGGGAAGAGCGTGGCCTAGTTATTTCAAGACTAGGATTAGCCTTGCTGGTTATCGACAGCTGAAGCTCCCGATGGTCTTCGAACTGATGCTCTCGATCGTTTTGGGATAAGAAATGGTGCACTTGCATAAAACATGATCATAATACCCCATGTAATGGCCCATTGCTGCGCTCCTACGAGTCGTCCACGTTTTGACGGAGGCGCAATTTCGGAGATGTACACAGGAACCTGTGCAGATTCGATACCAACTGAGAAACCGTTGATGATGCGACCGACAATCAGCATGGGAATGTTTTGGGATGCAGAGACAATAATGCTTCCGATAACCCTACAAGTAATTGTTAAGAATTCCCATTTGACCATTGTGACATAGCAGTCATCCACGATTCAGCGTCTACAAAGAACAAGCACTTACCAGATGACGGCACCGATCATGATGGCCTTCTTACGTCCGAGGATATCAGAGAGGTAGCCAGAAACCAGGGCAGCCAGCCAGGAACCACCAGCCATGGCAGCAGTGATGCCACCTTGGACGTCGCTCTTAGGACCTTGGCATGCTTTGCTGCCTTGATTGAAATAGCACTTGTAGGGATCGGTGCCAATGATGGCGCTCATGGAACTGATATCGAAACCGAACAATCCACCCCCGACAATGGACACAGCTGCGATGACATAGATCTAAGCCTTGTCAGTATACTTCATGACAGGATGCAATGGAGACTGAAGCCGAGACTCACGTTACCGATCACCATCGTGATTATTTGTACCAGATGGATCAATATATTTTAGTATGGGAGAAAACCCTTGCTGGGAAAAAAGATAACAATCGAACATCGCGATGCGAGGGAGAAGGGATCATATTAAGTAGGACGTCACGTAACACCGCTGCACGACAAACTCTAACCCACCTGAACCTTGGACGCCTCCAATACGCTTGGAAACGGCTAAACGGCCATCAGAGTGAATCGCCTTGACGTTGATTCGTGCATCAGGTAAGTGAAGGTCCAGGATGAACGCAATTTCTGGCTCTTGGGCACTAGCGGCTGGAGAACGAGCGTGCTCGTATGAAGATCTTCGAATGTCAGATGTCCATAGAGCTTTCCGCGGTCACATCACTCCTTTTCTCCGCCTGGAGAATGCTGGATAGCGGACGATACTCTCCCGTGTTTGGTCTCCACCAGTGCAGCGACCAACAAACACGGCGCCGCTGACGTGGGGACGTCATGGCACCTCTCCACAGCATCACGTTTCTCGAAGGCGCAGATCAGCGTACCGTTGCCAATTCCCTGTATTCGGATTCCCGAACCAAATCTTTCATCTTCTCTCTCTACCGAACTAGTATTACTAGAATATCCTAAAGGAAAGTCCATATATCAAAACCCATCTGTCATAATCGCGGTGTTTGAAGTACTGTATGACATCGCGATGCAGAGCTGCAAGCCAGGGCATGGGGCGGGAGGCTTGACGCCTCTGCGGCGACAACCCCAATTGGCATCCTGGTTGGCGTCGCTGTTCTTACAGCCCTGCACCGTATTTCGACGCCACTGACGAAGTGTCGCAGCCAACTGCAAGGCCAACATCGTCAACAGGCGCAGGGCAAAAACTCTTCATTGCTATTCAGCACCCGGTCACGCTGATATGTAATGAAAGGCTTTTCTGTCAAGCTTTTTGCCGCTCGTTTTGTCGGGGCTGTCCGACGATCTCATGTCATCAGAGTTTGTCGTACTAACACACCGGTCCTCATGCTGTCTGTCTCGTTGATCTTTTCCTGTCTGCAAGGAAAAGTCGTCGTAAACCTTGAGGCGTTATACTTGGTCAAATACAGGAAATTACTCCGAGTGGAAGTTCTAGGGAACCACACCAACCCCAAGGCCGACCATTCCCAGATAAAGACCCACTCTTCGCATGTAACCATGTACGGAGAAGCGATATTAGTGTGGTGCAGACGCGCAAAGTACCAATACTCGGTGTATTGATCCGAGGGAGAGCCTAAATCATTGAGCCCTTCCTGCCATATGCCGGCAACAGCAGCTCGGATTAATCGGCGTGTTAGTTGATAGTCCAACTCGAGAGGATTTCATGTACTGAGTGAGCATTTGATTCATTCTTGAAAACAGACTGCATTATCTATGAGATTCTGCGTACCGTCCAATTGCCCATATTATGAAAGCCATCGCGAAGCTATACAGTACCGGCACGATATACATCGCGTTCTTTTTTGCTTTTCAGAATCCTAGCTCACCCCAATAGTTTCCTTACGATGTCTTTTTAATTACCTTACTTATCTGTAGCTGTTGTGCTAGGGTCCTTCTCCCAAAAAGAGTATCTAGTCTCTGTCCTACGTCGAATACCTTTAGCTTTCCCATGTCTTCCTCTTGTTTGCTAGATATCTCACACTTTGCCTTAGTACCTACATCGAACTTTCTATCTTTTCCATCATTTCACTCCACACTCTCTTGAGTTGCTCTAAATCTCGCCTATGGGCCGCCTCTTTCGCATCCAAAATCCATCGCCTCAATGAGGGGGAGATGTTACCGTGTTGTTTTTCAACCACTCTCCTGCACGAAAAGTCCGTCAAGTTACTGGTGAACTCAGCAATGAGATTGCTCGCTGTAATGGCAATAGGAAGTTGCGGGGAAACATGCTCGCGTGCAACCTTGTTCTTCCAGTCTTGCAGATATTCCGCAAATTTCAGCGATGCCGGGTCGTTCAAGCTCTCATTCATATCGCCGTCAGTAACCAACTCTTCTGTTTTGGACGCTGCTTGATTAATCCACGTCATCCTGCTGAGCTTCGGAGTCGGCAAACCGTTGCATCTTTCGAATGGTCTCAGAAACTTCCTCGCAGCATTCCAAGCTAGTACCCTATCGTCACCTACAAACACCATTTCCACCACAACGTCACAGTGCAGCCCAGTGTTTCTCAGCCTCTCAAAGACGCCCTCCAGTGCAAACTCCATCCTCACCGCCGCCTCCTCCGCGACCGCCGGATCCCGCGCCGGCCGCGGCAGCACGTGGGAGCGGTCGGGCGCGGCGCCATCGCAGACAACGCGCAGCGTGCGCACAAACCGGCGATAGGGCGGCGCGAGCGGCCACTCCCACAGCTCGTCGGGGGGCGCGGGGACGCGGCAGCCGCGGCGCTCGGGCGCGACGAGCGCAAACTGCAGGGCGCGGGCGCGGCGGCGCGGCGCCGCCAGGCACGCCTCGCGCATGAAGGCGTCGCGCGCGGCCCGCCCGAACGCCGTCACCGCGAAGCCCTGCTTCTCGGCTTCGCGCCGCCGGTGCTCGGCGTTCTTCGCCACCCACGCCGCTGCCTTCCGCGACAGCAGCTCGTCCCGCGAGTACGCCGGGGCGGAGGCCGGTGGGGGTACCGCCGGCGCGGCCTGCGCCGCGTGTGCCGGCGGGTGCAGCTGCGGAACTGGTCTTGGTGCTTGCTGTACGAGTGTCGGACGGTAGAACTGCGGAGGCGGAATGACCACGGATAGAGGCGGAGGGTTGAATGCCGGCGCTGGAGGCCTAGGGGAAGGTGCAACATCTGTGGGAGGGATCAGGGTTGGGGGTCCGGAAGGGACCATTGGCGGATGAACGAGCTGGGGATATTGAAGATGGGTTGACATCTGAGGAGTTGAGTAATTTTGAGTAGCTGGGTATTCCTGAGGAGTCCGGTATTGTTGCTGAACCGCATGTCTCAGCATATTTCCGCATATTCGAGGCTCTTGCATTTGTGAGACCATTGCAAATGCGGATGGCAGAGCTGTACTAACGGGCGCCGCAAGAGGTGAACCAAGAGAGCGCACATGGTGATTTAGCCAGACTTGTTCTTGTTGCTGTTGTAGTTGGCTATCAAGTAGTCGCCGCCTGTTCTGCTCTTCCAACACCATGAGGTCGCATTGATAGTCAAGCTGTTCCATGCTCATCGGAAAAAGAGGTGCTCTCTCCATTCCTCTCGTCCAGTAACTCCGGAGTCTAGCCACCGCGATATTTATGTCCTCGCAGAGGAATTGATATAGTGATGAATCCGCCGTGAGCAGTAGGCACATTTCCATATTACTGTAAACTAGATTCGCAACTTCATCGTGCAGTTCTTTGTTTACGCAGAGCAAAGCCGTCCATTTCCAACAATGGGGGAATTGGGGTTCTGGGTTTTTCCCTTTCCAGGGCAAAATAGGCCTGATATCTCCTGGGGAAGGCAAAAGGTATTGGTATATCCCATGAATGCGAATTTCTGGCGGAAGGTTGAGGAAGTGCGTAGCCTTTGATCGATGGACCTGAGCATGCGTTGGAGGCATGGCAGATATTTGAGACACCATTATCTAATACCAGTTCCTCTAACGGTCTCTTTTGGTACGAAAATCAAGATATCAAGACACGAAATTATTGATGATATTGAGTCTTGGACTATTGAAGAGGTGCAGCCCACGTGCTAGGCGGTGAGCAAGTGGTGTTTATAGCTTCGGTGGTATGGGAGCCAGCTGAGGGAAATGAGGCACTTGATAATTGAATGGGGAAAAGCAAGAGAGAATTAGAATGACTGTCAAAATGCGAGAGTGTGAGAAGTGTTTATGTGGAAGCTTCAACAACGTAGGGTTACCCTGTTCCCAGAAAGAAATGAGGCCGCATATGACGGGTTAAGCAGCCTCACTTGTTTTTGCGCCCTTTGATCGAGGCATGACCAGAAGAACTGCTCCCAAGAACTGCTTTACGCAATTAACTCGGTGTAGAGTAAAATTCGCACTGCGTCCGGACCACGTCTGGAATATCTGCAGGTGGAATGTCTTGAATGGGAATATGGCGCTACAGGATACCGAGTAGTTTTAAGGGTTAACCCAAGAGGGATATTGCAGCATCGCAAGACACGTCTATGGCATCCAATTGCGTTCTCGAGATCCTGCCACTTTTCTGCCTTATGGTTGTGAATGTTACATACGAGGTATTTGGTCGATGCATGTACTCCGTAGACACTTGGTACGAAAACAGGAAGGCTGAATGTATGGTTCCCTGAGAAGTACTGTAAGAAATGATGCCATACAAGGCAACTAGAACTTCAAGCTATTGAGATGCAGTACTGTAATTCGCAACTAACCTGGGTATGATAAAAGATACTAATGAGAAACGTGAGTTTCACATGTACTTGTAGAGACAGTGTATATATAAGGATCCACTGTAGTGCCCGAATCGGCACGGGATCAAAAACGCACGACGATTTGTCGTACATTTGCTGTTTACAAAACAGACAAAGAATTGAAAAAAAGTCTCCTCATACCGCAATCGTGATAATCCCACAATGACAAAAGGTGTGCGAAGCCTGGAAGATTCGCAACAGCGAGCGCCAACCCATTTGTGCCAACCCGTGAAGCTTTCGCCGTTCAAAGCAAAACCGTCTTTGTACGCACCGAAGTTGCCATCATACATCACAGCCCAAAATTGCCGTCCAGGCCGACCAACCCAAGCGCCGAGTCGCCGGTGCACGGGCTCAGCTCGGGAATCACAATGCCCCTGTACGTCTCGCTGCCGTTGCTGGAGTGGCTGGCGACGCCGACCAGCTCGGGGAACTCCTCGCCGGACGTCAGGCTCTCGTCGCTGAAGCTCAGGACGCTCTGCGGGGCCTGCGGCACGTCGACGGTGCCGGGCACCGAGAGCGCGTCGCCGTTGCCTACTGTCCACATCTCCGGCGACCACGCCAGCTGGTTGGCTGCGCTGAGCGGGTTGACGTCCGCCAGCAGCTCCAGCGCTTGCCCGCCGTAGATCGTGTCGTAGATGTTGGCTTGTCCGTTGTCCAGGCTGCCTAGCAATCGCTCCCAGTCTGTGGGCGCCTGGCTGCCTTTGCCGGTTGGATTGGCTGCAAATGGATACGCTGCTGTGGCCGAGAGACCGTCCTCGTTGAAGGAGAGGTAGTCAAGATTCGTTGACCTCGGGAGCGATGAACGTTTCTGGATTTGCTTGGTTGGTGTGACGGAGGAGCGTTGAAGGGGTGGTGATAATGCAGGCTCAGAGCGTGGTTGTTGAGCTGGTTCGCTGCGGATGCTGGAGAGCGAGGTGTGAGATTGGTTCGGGAAAAGCCCAAGGGCAACGTTCGGGACAGTCGCGCGACGGTTATCATTTCTGTTAAGATCGTGCTTGAATTTCGCTTGAGTGACGGAGGTGAAGTGTGAGGCGATGACTTTCATATGACGCTGCGTGGCCTTGATAGAGTCTTCGACGGAGTACAGGTTAGAATCAGAGTTATGCCGCGATAAAGTTGGCGTGCGCATGGTTGGCGTGCCACTCATGGATAATAAACTTATTATCCGACGGAATTCAACAGATGCTGGTGGAGAAGAGCGATCAAGCAGTTCAACCAGAGAACGTAACAGCCGTTGAACATCTTTCATCAATGCACCGTTTCGGTCGAGGTCCAGGCTTTGGAAAAGCAAGCCAAAGCCAGAGTGTACTACAAGGTCGGCCTTGTTGAGACAGAATGAGAATGACAAATGTCGCTCTTCAAGGAGCTCCAAAATTTGGACAATGTGTTTGGACGATGTGCCGACTGCAACGATGGCCGAGGCAGCACGGTCACCCAGAGTCGAACTAGCGCAAACAGCTGGGCGGTAGATGAGGCCACGAAGGTAATGATATGCCATCGACTAGATGAATTGTCAGTGTGCAAACCAGGAAAGATAGTGGATTGTGACATACCAAAATCGGGGAGCGGCTGGAAATGACGTTGGTGCTCGGTTTGTCTTGGACGAACTGAAGCCGAAGATGTGAAGGAAGATTCGATGACCACCCATCGAGTTCCTCAGCCAGGGAACTGATAACCCGGAAAGAAATCTCATGAGAGGCAGATGCCGGGTAGTTCTCCTTTAATATTTTTGAAAGAATTCGAGCCGCCTTGAACAGCGCCAGAGCACTCGACAGCTTTGTGAACTCTCCTGGTAGTGTCGGAAGAAAGCCCTTCTCCGTGACGTATTCGTCATCAGCATCGACGGGGTATTCGCAATGAATATCCTCTTCCTTCATCAATTGCGGTAATCCAAGTTGAGCAGCCGAAAAGCTAGGAAGGTTAGCTCCAATAGCAGTTACTATGCTCGAGATACTAACCAATCAATAGTATACAGTGTCCAGAACACCTTCTTCCTAGTCTCACTTGTAAGAGTTCCAAGTGCGAATCGTTTTTGGGATTGGTGAAGTCCAAGTCGATGCGACAGGCTTATGGCAAGACCTTTGTATTTCAAAAGACGAGCATAATCACCTCGCTGCAGGCAATGGATCTGTGCAAGAGCGAGGCATTGAAGTGCTGTCATTGAATTATCCATGAGAATTTCCTCAAGTGCAGCCTGCCATTGAGCTTCGAAAGAGTCGATGTCGTAGCTGTTACGAGCCTATGACTAATCAGCTACGGGCGAAGCAGAAGAAATCGGTGTTACTTACATCGCTGGACAGAGCGGCGATTCCGAAGACGAGATGGAGCTGAGCGAGCGATTTCTTGTCTTCGATAGCTTCAGGGCAAGAGACATACTCATCATAAAGGGCAAGGAACATCGGACGATGCACAATTGGGAAGAGTGGCGCCCATTCCTGGAAGAATATGTTGACGAGCTGATCGGAGACCATACGTGGAGGAGCTTTCCATTCCACGCAATGCGGCTTGACGTGGCCAGCGGAGAGCTTTGAATTTGGCTGAAGAAGCTTCTCGGCTTCAATACCAGAGGAGGGCTGACCATTCTCTTGCAGCCTTTTCTTAAAAGCCTCGACGAGGGTTCTTCCGCTGGAGGTGCCCATGAAATATGAGTTCGAGCCGTCTTCATCAAGCAATACTGGAGATTGGACAACCTTGAAAACGTCATTCGGATCTGGTGGAGGCTCGCTGTTATCGCTGGCCGGCGACGAGAAGGATGGCTTTCGAGGAGAGCTCATCATCGACTGTGGCGAGTGAGAGTGAATTCGAGAGAGCATATCGATCTTCTCGTCCTTCTCGTCCAAAAGTGCTTTGAGATCTTTCACTTCGGTCTCCAACAGTCGCACTCGCTCTTCCAAAGACTCGGTGTAGCCTCGAGGAAAGGCTCTTCGGCTGAGCTTGTCGCTCGTTTTGCATTCGAAACCGACGTTGACACATTGTGTACAGCTTCTACAAATTGTCAGCTACACTGTTCTTCAAGGCAAGACTCCTCATTCGTTCTTACGGTCGAATGCCATCGCATCGGATTTTCTTCGATCTACAGCGGTCGCTAAGGTCGTGTCAGCAGCCGGACGGGCGGCGGGAAGCAGAAAGTAGGACGTCGTACCAGGCTTGCGCTATACGCGTTTGCGCGCTTGCGCCCACCTTAATCACCTTCATGGGAAGTATTCCCGGCATTTTGACAGCGTTTTTTCAACGTAAAAGTGAGGTTAGGTTCAAAGTCCCGAGGGACAGCGAAGTTGGCGTATGAACAGCAGTGCTCATCCGCCGGGGGAGCACGGGACAAGGTAACGTCGGCTTGTGCGTTTGGCGAGAGGGACGAAACAATGATCACGGTTTGAAGGGTTCGCAAGGCGGTCTTAGATAGATGAATACGGAGGGCGGCATATATAAGGCGGCGCTGGAATGCGGAGGAGCCCTGGTTGTGGACGAAGCGTCAGACGAGGCGTTGGTGCTGTTGGAGAAAAAAAGCGAAATGCAGACGACACTACAAACGAACAAACCCCGGATCTGGGGCTTAGTCCATGCGAGAGAGAACTAAATTATCACGCGAGGGTGACAGACATCAATGGGCTTGCGGGGGTTGCTCGGATGTTACTTGTTGGTGGAGCTTCGAAGGGACTGGAGGCGAGCATGACCAAGCCCGCCCCAGAGCCAATGAGGGGCCGCTTGAGCAAAACCTCCACTCCTCCGAGCCAGCTAAACCCGCTTCATTTTCGTCACCACCACGCACTTTTGTCGGCAATCGCTGCGGATCATGTCGGGAAGGCCTTTTGATGGGCCTTGAATTTGCTCTGGTCACCACACTTCTCGCTCTGCCCGAGTCGCGAACTCTTCTCAACACCTCCATACTCCATCGTGATGTTCCAAGGGAAGCCGAGACCATCACCCACGTGCCGCATGCACTTAGCCTTTTCACATTGGATGCTAACGTGATGTATTTGTGGGCAATGGCGTCGCCAGCGCAGCCACTGCTCCGTAATGATGACACTCGAGGTTTTGCAAAATGCCCTTTCGAGGCGAGCATTTCACCTTTGAAAGGAGTCTTGCTTTCTTTTTCAGATTGACGCTCAATCTGTGATTGGCAATGATCGACCGTGGGGACGTAATTCATCGCAAAAATCATTCTTGGAGATGCTCTATTACTCCCTACTGGCCGCGAACAAAGAGCTGACTCAGTGTGGCTGACACACAGGATTGGATGAAGTACGTATGTGCAGAGCTTAATTTTAGAGACGCCCTGCATTTGGTGATATTAATGGCATATCGTGTCGCAACACAACTGAACAACTCCTGCCGAGAATATCACCCGTTTATAGCAGCAACGTCTCGGTACAGGTCAGAAGCGATATGGCCGTGGTGTTGTTGGGTCTCACGGTCATGGACGCCGCTGTGGAAATGCAGCGGGAGGTTTGTGAATCTGGCCCAAAGATCGCCAAAGACCCTTGTGGGGAAAAATCCGCCGCTTTCAGATTTGCTGCGGAACCCACTCCGCTTTGCATTGATCGCTCCACACCCATCGTCTGCCATCTTGATGAGCAGATGTCAAGATCATCCAACACAGATTAAATCCCGATAATATAGTAACCGCTGGCTTGCAGAATCGAACTGCCACATCCGTATGCCGTTGGCCAACAGCAATTGCAGGAGCAAAAGTGTGAAATGGTGGAGGGGTAAAGAGCCAAGCCCCGAATCCTTTGAACAAATCGGGAGAAGCGCCCATCGGCCCGAGCTCTTCGTTTTTCTATAGGTGAAACTATACCGCTTGAACTATTCTGGAAAGCTTCTCATCCGCCCTCTGCTTGATCTCCGATAGTCCACCTTTATGACGGCGAAGATAACGGATAACCGCCAAATTTCGAATTAGTCTATGCTGTTCTTATTACCAGTTGGTCCGGAGCTACGTAGTTCTTATCACCGTCTGTTTATCGTGAATTTGATTCACTCATCCACGAGCGTACGATATGGCGGTGTTGAGTTTTTAGCCTTGTCTAGTGTCGCGGTGTAAGTAGGTAGTTCAAGTAAAGTCTTCTTCGGCGTACGCAGCAAGGTAACGCTTCACTACATCCGTCTCTGCAAGAGCTTGCTTTTGGGCCTCTAAGCTCGAATAAGCCTTGTGCAGAAGCCGTGCTTCTAAGGTCCGTAGCCTCAATGCCAAAGCCGTCACTCTCTCTCTGATCTGCGTCGACCCTTCGTACTCCTTCGACTCTTCCAGCTGTTGCATTTGTGCTTCGACTCTATCTTGAATCAGACTCACAGCCCTGAGTTGGAAAACTTCCCACATAGAATCGTTCTCAAGCAATTGCCTTAGCTTTGGCTCGTCTTGTAAATCTTTATCTTTCCAGGCTGTCTTGAGTTCCCTTCCGCCGTCGGTCGTCTGGAGCACTCGAAAACTTAGTCCGTCCTCTTCATTCACGCACATCAGCCACACGAATTCGCTATCCCAGCCGACACTCTCAACCCCTTCCTGTAGTGTGCTGTCGAAGATCCGGACGCCAGGCGCCGAAGTCGATACGTGCATTTTCGCCATCCCTAGCGGGTCGTCCTCAGGGATCTGGAGATCCAAAAAGAGTTCCTTCGCACTGGTCATGCTGTTTTCCAGAAAGCCATAGGAAAATATCATCTCACAAGCTCCCTTTTTGTCGCCGTAAGTAATCGTGATCTCGTCGCCTTTAGCAATATTCTTCCCATCCCTCAGAAGTAGTAGCGCATTGCCATTCGAGTCCGTCTCATATAATGCGGACGTGGAATCGTTAGCTGCATGGTTGCACATGTCGATACAAGGCACCATTGCATCACCAATCCCTGGGAATTCGAGAGCCCGGGACCGGTACATTGCATCGACCTGCATCCAGTCTTCAAAGGTGACACAGCGGCCATATTCGTCTGACTCATCATCCTCTGGCCACCAGTACTTAGCGCACCATGGCACTCCTTCGGTCATGTTGCGAAGATTGTCGAACTCTTTCCGTAGACTCTTCAACTTTGCCTCGACCGCAGGTTTCAATGTTGTTCCACTTAGCGCCTGTCGTTCTTCTTCGAACCAGAATGTTGGGAGTAGTTCCTCCGGTAAAAGTCGAACATAACTGCTTTCTGGTTAGCCCCCCACTTGTGACTGCACGGGAAAATGAAAGGGAGAGGTACTCTGTGAACGGGTTGAGAACGCCACATCTTTCCGATTCGTCCAATGCACCCATTGTGACTTGCAGCAACAGGAAGATCAAGATGGCGCCCCGTGATGTCTACAATTGATATGAGCATTCCATCACTGCAAGCTGTGTTCGTCAACAGCTCTAGCCAGCCATGACGACTTTGATGACCACCAAGCATTGCTTGGCGTTCTTCATAGGCGGGCTCCGCTGATACGAGTTTGGGATGAAGACAGAATGGAGTATTATACATAACTTACCCTCCTAAAGTCGCTACACGCGCCAAGAACTTCTCGTAGCCACTTGTCGCTTTTGGCTTGCAGCTCTACCCGCTCTCGAGATAGGATCATGTCTCGCGGTACCATCATGAGTGGCCCTTCGTCGCCGCCTACCAGATCTCGATCCGCCAGAACGCCTTCCCCTCCACCTTCAATGTGGGATGCGCCTACCTTGACGCCATTGAAAGCGATTCCGTTGACTCGACACCACGTCTGGAAGACTGGCTCTGGGATAGATAGATTTTGTCGACGTGATCTAGCAGATCGATACATGTCCTGATCAAATTAACCACCAGCGTTCAGATTCCTTAGTGGCATACTTGTACTGCTACGAGACTATTTTTAAGAAGATTTGATATGAGAAGGGAGTGGGCTGATGGAGAGCAGGCAGAGGAAACAAAGCCGGAAGGATTTGCATTAGAAAGAATATTCAATGCTACGAAACGAATGGAGAGATTGAAATTCTGAGAGCCTACATACAGATTCACAAAGTCTCAAATCGAATCGAGACCATGCAAGTGCAGACGAATTGTAGTAAAGTTCATGAAGGCAAGAAGTAATTATTTGAGGAAGTACATATGTAAATGTATTCAACGTGGGGATCACGTGGGAGCGCACTGTTTTCGTGGGGACCGTGGCTGGTCCGTCGCCTGGCAACCGGTTATGCGGGCTGAGCGGCTCAATACAACCAATATTATTAGACGACATGCAACCAAACTCCCAACTCCCATCTTCCCAAGGCGCTTCATAACAGTGCTCTTGTGTCTGTTGTTTCTCCTCGCTGCCAATTCAAAGGCCAGGACAGACAAGACCAACGCAGAGCACTCCATCAGCACCCGCATTCATATTTCATCCTTGAGCGCGTTGTCTCTCGTACATGTACTTGTGTCACTGCCCCGCTCCCTGTCACTCCAATCGTACATTACGACCACGCGCGAGCAGAGAAGTGCATGCTGAGAGAGCCTCTCTGACGTCGAGAAAGAGCAGCCGAGCAGTCGAGCAGCCGGGCCTTTTGTTATCCACCATTATTTTCTATCAATACCATGCCTACTGCCGTTGCCAATTCTGCGCGTGCCGTGGCTCCAGCGCCGACGGCCACCAGCTATGGGCAAGTTATTGAGTACATCCAAGGTCAGTGTTTCACCATCAAAACAACAATAACCAAACCTCGAAAACTGACATTACCAGATCGCTTGTATTTAGCATCGTATACACATCCGCCGAACGAGAAAACACCTTTCCCATATCCACTTCGTCAACAAAGCCGATCACCAACAAAACGATCCGCTCGTTCGCAAAACGGCCCTACATCATCTCCAGAGAAGCAAAAGCCAGCCCCAGTTTATTTCTCTATTGACAAGACCCTGCTATACAATGCTTTCCATGCCGATTTTGGTCCATTGCACATTGGACACTTGTATCGCTTTGCTGTCATCTTCCACGAGGTGCTTGGTGACCCAAACAACGAGGATCGACCCGTGGTCTTTTGGAGTCTCGCAGACTCAAGAAGTGAGTGTATTTTGTTCGTTTATAAATTCTTCATACGCTAACGGATACTAGGTCGCGCGAATGCTGCTTGCGTCCTCGCATGCTATATGGTCCTCATCCAAAACTGGCCTCCTCACTTGGCACTGGCACCCATCGCTCAAATGGACCCGCCATGTATGCCCTTTAGAGATGCTGGCTACAGTCAAGCAGACTACACAATCGTCATCCAAGATGTCATCTATGGCATTTGGCGTGCCAAAGAGGAAGGTCTCTGCGCGCTGAAAGACTTCAGTCTAGAAGAGTATGTCCAACCCCATTTCATGCGAATTGTTCAACGTGCAGTTTTACCATCAGATGCTAACATTTAGTAGATATGAGCGCTATGAGCGCGTCGACCAAGGCGACTTTAACTGGATAACTCCACACTTTCTGGCATTTGCTTCTCCACAGAACGAACCCGTCCAGACTATCCCACCATCCCATCCTCAGTACTCCAAGCTTCCGTCAACCGTTGAAGAAGTACGCCGTGAAGAGTCGCTTCCCACACCTTTCAAGAACGTTCTTACTCATTTCGCATCTCGAAACATTGGACTAGTTGTTCGCCTAAACTCTGAGCTCTACTGTAGCTCATACTTCAGTGCACTCGGCATCACCCACAAGGACATGATCTTCGATGACGGTACCTGCCCTCCTCTAAGCATGGTTCGAAACTTCATTGCCATGGCACACGAGACCATTAACTCCAAGAAGCGCGGCATAGCAGTGCATTGCAAAGCAGGCCTCGGACGCACGGGATGTCTGATCGGCGCATACTTGATTTACCGCCACGGTTTCACCGCCAACGAAATCATTGCATACATGCGATTTATGCGGCCCGGCATGGTCGTTGGCCCGCAACAGCACTGGCTGCATCTCAACCAAGGCACATTCCGCGAATGGTGGTACGAAGACACGATCCTGAAGCCGAAGCTCGCAGAGCTACAACCATCGACACCCACGCGCGTCGCAGCGCGCCGCCTCGCCTCCAACGGCCAGACCTTCACGCCGCCCAATGGCATCCAGAAGCGCGCCGCGCTCGGCGAGATCACGTCCGTCAACTCCGATGCGCGCAGCAGCCAGGCGACGTGGGACATGGAGCTGGACGAACCCAAGTCCGCCGCGCGCTACCACGCTTCCGGCTACGCGCACAACGAGAACCTGCCTGCGCCGACGCCCGGCCAGCCGCGCAAGACGAGCAAAGCGTACGGCACGCGCAGCCCGTCGCGCGGCGACTTCGCCATCTGCGCGGACGCGGCCGCCGCCGACGCCGGCCCCGACAGCGACGAGGAGCGCCAGCTGCGGCTGCTGGCGCGGCGCAGCACGTCGCGCAGCCCCGGCACCGCCAAGCGCCGCGCCGTCTCCTGCACCACCACCACCGTCACCGCGACATGGGGCTTCGCGGACGCCAGCGACGCCAGCGACGTCGAGAACCGCGCGTCCGCGGCTGACGACAAGAAGCGCTCTGGCGGCGCCGTGCGCGCGGCCGCCGGCAAGGGCGACATCGCGGTAGGCAAGGTGCGCAGCCCGCTGCGCCGCAGCCACGATGCGAAGGCTGGCGTGCGGAAGACCAGCGGGCGCGTTGGCAGCTTGGCGCGGGCGGCGGCAGCGGGCCCGAAGGCCGAGTAGGGGCGTCGGCCCGTGAGATGCGACGGCTTCAAGCGGTGCTCGCTGGGCCGGGCGTGGAAAAGCTACGGCGCTTTGGAATACACGCAGCGTCCGAAGCGGCGCGAAATGGATGTTCGGCATCTGTACAGCATTTTGGGGGCGTTTTTTTGACTGGTAATGTGGGACGGTTTGCTTGCGTTGTTGCTTCTGCTCTTTTCGGTCTTGATCTTTGACGGGCTTTCAACGTTGTCATGGTGGCTCTCGTCTCCTGATGAACCAGACATGTGCTACGACTAGTCGTTTTGAGCCTTATTGCTAGCAATCTTCCTTAGATAACTCTTGATGTGCCTCAAGGATCCGTGCCAACATTGGTGTTCTCACAATTAAGCCAAAGTGCCTTCAGTGATAGCCATTGGTGCTATACGCAGCGTTTCAGCTGCTCTGCAATTCTCGAACGCTGCTATCATCTGGCACATGAACGACTTCGAAAACCGATGTCAAGACCAGCTCATAAGTAATCCTTCTTCCTGCTCGTCCGCGTAAATTGGTTCAAATGCCACTCCACATCTCCATCTTTGTTCTCCAGTGTACCAGCTCTAATTTCGAACAACCTCATAGTCATCCTTGGCCCAACTTCAGCCAACTCGACGCTCCGATATCCTGTTCGTACAAAGACATGGTGACGCACTTCTATGCTGTCTTCAATATTCTTGAATGTAACTACACGATTGCCGAGCTTCTTTCCAGGTTCTCGAGGTGGGAAAAGGTGCTTCAATATCTTTACGACTCGCAGGCCCAACGGTGTGGTGAAACCTTCGAAGATAAGATGTGGGTAGGACTCGCTCACTGAACCGCGCTCAGTATTGGGAATGTCAGCTCGTAGCATGACATTATGAAGAGAAAACGAGGCTGTGGGTCCATGAGGGAAATGTGAGATAGTAATAGCGGTCGGAGTTCCTCGATGCTCGTGGAGCAGTATGATATCACTTCGATCGGCTGCCTTCGATGCAGCTACTAGATTTTGTAAGGTAAGATTGCCACGATTTGGTCCGACAGAGTTCGGTAGCAGCAGTCGTACTTCCTTTGCAAAGGTCGACAAACGAGAGGAGGGATCGCGGGAAGTGAGTACTACCGGTAACGGATCGCGGACGCCGCTAAGCGCTGCATATTCATCGTCCAACTCGAGTTCCTCAGCAGCAGTACGGTCGGCACGGCTTTCATCAAATTTGTAGTTCTGTCGTAGCTCCTTGTCGTTTGCGATTATGGGATCGAGCTGTTTGCCGGAAGCCAGTGACGCCTTCAGTTTTGCTCTCTTGGTGGCAATTTCCGCATCTCGGAGAACGAGAGCACGTCGGTAGAGATAGTCTCTGCGCTCTCGTCTCTGGCGAGCACTGAGTGCACTCATTTGAAATTTCTTGAGCCAGAGGTTGTCCAGTGCGATTTCATTGGAATTTCGCGAGAGGGAATTTTATTGCGCCACAGATGCTTTTAGTCGCTGGTCCCTTGTGTGGCGGGGCAGCTTCTTTCATAAAATCAACTCCACACGACGGCCTCTTTCCTCCGAACATCACTTATTTACTCATCTCCGACCCGTTTTGCCCCTTCGCCCTCTACTCTCCTACCTCTCATGATCCGGCGCCAAGTCCGTAACCTCATCTCGCCTTGAAAGATGAGTGCGGCGTTCACGAATCTCGGAAACCACCTCATCTCCAACTCTAACGCTACGATCAACGCTGGAGACGACGAGAGCATCCTCGATGGAAATTTCGGTGCTCGGAGACGCCAAGATGACGACGAAGAAACTGATGTTTTTGATGACGAAGAATCTCTTGCCTCCGCTGCCATAAATGGCCAATCCGGCGCGAAAAAGCAAGACGAGGAAGAAGTGGAGTTACCTCCTCACGCCTGCGCCTACTGTGGCATACACAACCCAGCTTGCGTAGTCAAGTGCTTGACATGCCAGAAGTACTTCTGCTCTGCGCGAGGCAATACCAGTTCGAGCCACATCGTCAATCATCTCGTCCGAGCCCGCCATAAGGAAGTTCAACTCCATCCGTCTTCGACTCTGGGAGATACTGTTCTGGAATGCTACAACTGTGGAACCAAGAATGTCTTCATACTCGGTTTTATTCCAGCCAAGTCTGACACGGTTGTTGTTCTTCTTTGCCGTCAACCATGCGCCGCCATGCCCTCGGCCAAAGACATGAATTGGGATATCTCTCGCTGGCAGCCTCTGATTGAAGATCGGTGCTTCCTTCCATGGCTCGTTCAACAGCCAACGGATCAGGAACAAATGCGCGCTCGTCACCTCAGCCCGCAAATGATTGTCAAATTGGAAGAGATGTGGAAGGAGAACTCAAGTGCCACAATTGCCGATCTTGAAAAAGGCGCTGGCGTAGATGACGAGCCTGCTCCCGTTCTTCTTCGATACGATGATGCCTATCAATACCAGAACGTTTTCGGTCCGCTAGTTAAGATTGAGGCCGACTACGACCGCAAGCTCAAGGAGTCGCAATCCCAAGATGGCTTGATTGTTCGATGGGACTATGGTCTCAACAACAAGCATCTCGCCAGCTTTGTCCTGCCTAAGCTAGAGCTTGGCGATGTCAAACTAGCCGTTGGCGATGAGATGCGCTTGAAGTACACTGGTGAATTGCGCCCACATTGGGAGGCAGTTGGCTATGTTATCAAGATCCCGAACAACCAGTCTGACGAAGTCACTATCGAACTGCGTACCAAAGGCGATCACAAGTCTGTTCCCACTGAATGCACGCACAACTTCACAGCGGATTACGTGTGGAAGTCAACATCCTTCGACCGAATGCAATTGGCCATGAAGACTTTCGCCATTGACGAATTGAGCGTTTCAGGTTACATTTTCCACCGTCTTCTTGGTCATGATGTTGCTGCAGCTCCAATGAAAACAGCACTTCCCAAGAAGTTCAGCGTGCCTGGCCTACCGGAACTCAATGCATCCCAGATCAACGCGGTCAAGAGCGTGCTTCAAAAGCCTCTGAGTTTGATCCAAGGTCCTCCTGGTACTGGTAAAACCGTAACCTCCGCGACGATTATCTACCACTTGGCTAAGATCAATGGCGGTCAGGTCCTGGTTTGTGCGCCTTCTAACGTTGCTGTGGATCAACTATGCGAACGCGTCCATCGAACGGGTCTAAAGGTTGTTCGTGTCACTGCAAAGTCTCGTGAGGATGTTGAGTCCCCGGTCGGCTTCCTATCTCTTCACGAACAAGTCCGCATGAACGACACTAATGTGGAACTGACAAAGCTCACACAGCTCAAGAATGAGCTTGGAGAACTCTCTAGCCAAGATGAAAAGAAGTTCAAGCAGCTCACTCGTGGCGCGGAACGTGAGATTCTCACCAATGCCGATGTCATCTGCTGCACTTGTGTTGGTGCAGGAGATCCTCGTCTTTCAAAATTCAAGTTCCGCACTGTCCTCATCGACGAATCTACTCAGTCTGCTGAACCCGAATGCATGATTCCTCTCGTTCTTGGCTGCAAACAAGTCGTATTGGTCGGCGATCATCAACAGCTAGGTCCAGTTATCATGAACAAGAAAGCCGCAAAAGCTGGACTGAATCAGTCACTCTTCGAGCGTCTTGTGATTCTTGGCCAAACTCCGATCCGTCTTCAAGTACAATATCGTATGCATCCGTGCCTCTCTGAGTTCCCTTCAAACATGTTTTACGAAGGCACGTTGCAGAATGGTGTCACGATGCACCAACGC
>Ga0335073_10003481_pt1 | contig 21943 bp, 25 predicted proteins | sample Lox_Sample_22_FD_207093 | JGI IMG/M metagenome (GOLD analysis project Ga0335073, IMG submission 207093) | Soil microbial communities from Loxahatchee National Wildlife Refuge, Florida, United States - Lox_Sample_2.2 | ecosystem: Environmental > Terrestrial > Soil > Wetlands | place: USA...
GCTGTGTGCGGGGGCGGCGGACACGCCGGCGCTCGGCGAGGAGGTCGCGACGCTGGTGGCCGGGCTCCAGGAGTCGCGGTCCGGGGTGATCTGGATCCCGGAGATGCTGCCGAAGCCGGAGATCATCCAGTTGCTCTCGCATGCGCTGGTGTTCGCCTGCCCGTCGGTGTACGAGCCGCTGGGGATCGTAAACCTGGAGGCGATGGCGTGCGCGACGGCGGTCGTGGCGTCGCGGGTCGGCGGCATACCCGAGGTGGTCTCCGGCGGGCAGACGGGACTGCTCGTGCCGCCGGACGATCCGGCCTCGCTCGCCGACGCGATCAACATGCTGCTGCGCGACCCCGGCCGGGCGGATGCGATGGGCATCGCCGGGCGGGAGCGGGCCGTGACCGAATTCTCCTGGGACGCGGTCGCCGCGCAGACCGCCGCGCTGTACGCGGAGCTGGCCGGCGGGGCCTGAGGTAGCCGGGTTTTCTGGTGGTGACAGGGGAACGGCTCGCTGCTCGCGGTGACGCGGAGCACGAACCGTTCCTCTGACCTGTGCGGTTGACTTTGACTTTGACTCGCCCGGGTCATGCCCACCGGGTGAGGATCTCCTCGCGGTGGAACGTGGCGCGGGCCGCCAGGGCCAGGGCGATGTCGATGACGGCGAGGACGCCGCACATGACCCCGAGCGAGGCCAGGTCGAGGGAGAACGCCCCGGAGACGAGCCCGACGTAGAGGCCGATGCCGGGGACGGCGGCGAGCCCGCCAAGCTGCTGCGCGGTGCGCACCTCGCTCACCCGCGCGGAGACCAGCACGCTGAAGGCGACGGCCATGGTCGCCAGCAGCGGCGCGACAGCGAACACGGTGACGGCCGCCATCCAGTTCGGGAAGTACAGGTATCCGAGGGTGGCGTGGGTGAACGCGTCGCACAGGGCCATCAGCGTGACCATGCCGGCCCACATCGCCAAGAGCGGCAGGGTGAGCGCGGCTAGGGCCTTGCCGAGCAGGATCTCGCCGTCGCTCGCCGGGGTGGCGAGCAGCGGCTCGAGGCTGCGCTCGACCTTCTCGCCGACCATGCTGTAGGACGCGATGGTCGCGGGCAGGGCCCCGGTGTAGATCATGAAGAAGAACAAGAATGCGTTCAGCCACTGCGGTAGCTCGTCCGCGGTGAAGTTGCCGTGCGCGATGATCTGCGAGAAGAGCACCGCCAGGCCAAGCGGGAGCACGACCAGGGCGATCCGGAGGCTGCGCCTGGTCATCATGATCGCCAGGTCCTTGCGCGCGATGGTCGCCACGTTCTGCCAGTTCATCGCCGTCACCTCAGGTCCTTCTTGTTCTTGTCGTCCTGCTCGTCTTTTTCGCTGCCGAGCAGCTTCAGGTAGGTCTCTTCCAGGGTGGGGACGAGCGCGGTGACGAACTGGATCTCGCCGCCAGCGGCGACGATCGCCTTCACGAGCTCCGGGTTGTCCCGTTCCGGCTTGTCGACGGCGACCGTGATCGTGCTGCCCTTAACCGCGACGTCCGCGTGACGCGCGCTGCTAACGCCGCGCGCGGCCGCGACGACGGCGTCGCTGACAACCGCGAGCTGGATCGCCGTGGCCTGCTGCGACGCGGCGCCGCGGAGCTCGTCCGGGGTGCCGACCGCGATGAGCCTGGTGTGCATGATGCCGACCCGGTCGCAGACCCGCTCGGCCTCGGTCAGCTGGTGGGTGTTGAGCAGGATCGTCCGCTTCTCTTCCTTCAGCTGGAGGAGGAAGTCACGGACGGTCTTGGCGCCCTCCGGGTCGAGGTTGGCCGTGGGCTCGTCGAGGAACAGCACCGGCGGGTCGTTGATCAGCGCCCTGGCGATGGTCAGCCGCTGCTTCATGCCCTTGGAGAAGGTCCGCACGCGGGTGTCCCTGCGGTCCCACAGGTCGAGCATGGTGAGCAGCCGCTCCGCGCGCTCGGCGCGCGTGTCCCGCTTCACCTGGTAGAGCCTGCCGTAGAAGTCCAGCGTCCTGGCCGCGCTCAGGTCCGGGTAGAGCCCGGCCTCCTCCGGCATCAGGCCGACCAGGCCCCTGAGCTCCCTGGCGGTGGCCGGGTCGCCGACACGGCAGCCCGCGACCCAGGCATCGCCGCTCGTCTTGCCGATCAGCCCGGCGAGCATCCTGATGGTAGTGGTCTTGCCCGCGCCGTTCGGCCCGAGCAGGCCGAATACTTCGCCTTCCGCGATCGTGAGGGTCAGCCCGTCGACCGCCGTGACGTTACCGAACCTGCGGATGAGGTTCTCGGTCTCGATCACGTCCGCCTCCTCTTTTCGTGCTACCTAGAGGCTATCAATGTGATATCACAATGATAGGCGCATGACAGGTCGTCGCGCAAGGGCGGATCTCGCGTCTAGTGCGTGCGTCGTTCTCGGTCCGGCGCGGTTATCTGGGCTTCGGGGTGCTCATCAGGTAGGTCGCGCTGAAGTCCTTGTCGCCGTGCTCCCTGGCGCCCTCGGCGAACCGCCGCGCGATCGCCTCGACGAGCGGCAGGTCGAGGCCGTGGTCTTCCGCGGCCCGGCGCACGAGCTCGGCGTCCTTGGCCGCGAGCGCGAGCCTGAAGGCGGGCGTGAAGTCCCGTTCGGTGATCGCCTTGCCCTTGATCCGCAGGTACGGCAGGTCGAGCGTGCCACCCTCGACGGCTTTGAGGAACAGGTGCGGATCGAGATCAAGCCCCTCGGCGAGGGCGATCGTCTCCGCAGCCGCCTCAACGACCGCCACGACCCAGCTGTTGGTCACGAGCTTGAGCCGGCTGGCCGCCCCCGCCTCGCCGGCCCGGATCGTACGCTGCCCGATCGCGTCGAAGACCGGCTGGATGCGCGGCCTGGCTTCCTCCGGCCCGGACTCGAGCACCACGAGCTTGCCTTCCTCGGCGGGCTGGCGGGTGCCGAGCACCGGCGCGTCAACGAAACCGACCCCGTGGTGGTTGGCCAGCTCCGCGCAGCGCCTGGTGGCGGCCTCTCCGATCGTGCTCATCTGGATCCACAGCGCGTGGTGCGGGCCGTACGGGTCGGCGGCGCGGCCGCCCCCGGCCTCATGGGCGCCCCCGGCCTCATGGGCGCCCCCGGCCTCGTGGGCGCCGCGCATCGCCGCGAGGGCGCCGTCGGGACCGTCCATCGCGGCTATGACGGCCTCCTCGTCGGACAGCATCGTGATCACGATGCCGGCGCCGGTGGCGGCGTCCCTCGGGGTCCGCGCCAGGTACGCGCCATCCTCGGTGAGCGGCTTGGCCTTGTCGTTCGACCTGTTCCACGCCCGCACCGGCAGGCCCGCGCGGGCGATGTTGCGGGCGATCGGGAACCCCATGGTGCCTCCGGCGCCGAGTACCGCGATCGTCTCCGTGACCATCCCCCGGTCGGTCGGCTGTGCGGTCTGTATAGCGGTCATCGGTTTCGCACCCCGTTCGTGTTGCGTGTGGTGCCTTTATGTCGGTCTTTGTGTCGGCCTTTATGCCTGGCTTATGCCGGGCCGTCGTTTGCGCTGGGCCGCGTTGTCCGCCGCCGCCTTGGCGCGGACCCGGTCATGCTTGGCTGCGCAGTTGTTTTCCCAGCTCACCGGATTGACTCGGCGGCCGGCGATCGGCCGTAGGCCCCTTCTACCCGGCGCCGAGCGGCGAAACCAGCACAGCTAGGGGATGCCAGCGGCGCCTCTCCATTTGCCGCTGGTGGCCGTCCGAATTGTACGGCAGCAAGCGGACAAGAAGGTGTTTTGACGGAACGATTTTCATGATGGTCGTTTCCGTGCGTGATCGTCGGGTAGCCGCGACAAGCAATCCAACCGGGACCTGGACGCGAGACAGGCCGGGTTCCGGGACAAGCAGAGGTTCTGAGCAGCACAGCTACGGGGAGTCGAGGGGCACCGCGGTGCGACAGCTCAGATGGGAGGCCGGAACATGAATTGCAGCACGCGGGCCGCGACGGCGGTCGCTGTCGGCTACTTGCTCGGCCGTCGGCGGAAGTTCCGCACGGCGGTCGTCATGGCCGCGGCTAGCGCCGTCGGCGGCAGCACCGTCGGCGGCATGCTCATGAAGCGTGGCATGAAGGTCCTCGGCTCTACCGAGGCACTCGGGAAGATCGCGCCGCAACTCGGCGACATCGCCGACACCGTCCGCGAAGACCTTCTCACCGCGGGCAAGGCCGCCGTCACGACCGCGGCCAGCAACCGGCTTGACACGCTGACCGACTCGATTCACCAGCGGGCCGAGCGGCTGCGCAACCCCGAGGCCGTGGTGGACGAGGCCGCTGAGCACGCACAGGGCGCGGCGCGCGGCGCCGGCCGGGCCGCGTCTTCGGCGGGCGGGCGCGCGGCGTCGGCTGGCGGACGCGCGGCGTCAGCCGCGGGCGGGACGGCACGCCGGGTGACCGGGCGCCGTGGGAGCCAGGCCGAGGCCGAGGCGGATGACGAGTACGAGGACTACGAGCCGGAAGAGCCGGAGTACGACGAGGCCGACGACACGGCCGCCGATGAACGGGACGAGTACCCGGAGGACGACGCGGACGCCGACGACGAGCCGGACACTGGCCGCCCCAGGCGCGCCGGGAACGGCCGCAGGACCGCGGCACCGGGACGCTCGACCGCACGGCGTTCTCCGGTTAGCCGGACGGGGAGGTGACCAAGATGCCTCCGGAGAAGACGGAGAAGAGGAGCAGCGGTCCGATGGACCGCCTCAAGGCAGAAGCCGGCGGTCTGTTCGGCGCCCTTGCCGACCGTGCCATGTCGTCGGTGAAGGACAAGGTCGAGGACGCGACAGGCCGGCTCACCGATTATGTGGAAGGCGACGGCGGACCTGGCCTCATGGCCGCGGTGACCGGCGCGAAAGGGCTGGCCGAGGGCAAGAGCCCGGCGCGGTCGATGCTCGGTGCCGGCTGGGCGGGTCTGAAGGAGAAGGTCACCCGCATGTTCGGCAGGGGCAAGGGCGGCGGCAAGCAGAAGCTCAAGCTCACCAACATCGTCGAGTCCGTCGACGTTGGCGTCCCGGTTCGGCTCGCCTACAACCAGTGGACCACCTACCAGGACTTCCCCACCTTCACGAAGAAGGTCGAGAATGCCTCGCCCGACGCGAACGACCAGGAGTACAAGGTCAACTGGAAGGCGCAGGTCTTCTGGTCGCACCGGGAGTGGGAAGCCACCATCGTCGACCAGCGTCCTGACGAGCGGATCGTGTGGAAGTCCAAAGGCCAGAAGGGCCATGTCGACGGCGCGGTCACGTTCCACGAACTGGCGCCCAACCTGACCAAGGTCGTCGTGGTCATGGAGTACCACCCGCAGGGCCTGTTCGAGCGCACCGGCAATCTCTGGCGGGCGCAGGGGCGGCGCACCCGGCTCGAGCTCAAGCACTTCCAGCGGCACGTCATGGCGCACGCGCTGCTCAACCCCGACGACGTCGAGGGCTGGCGCGGAGTCATCGAGGACGGCCAGATCGTCAAGGACCACGAGACCGCGCTCGAAGAGGAAGCGCGCGACCGGGGCGAAGAGCCTGGCGACGTGGAGGAGCAGCCCGCGGAGTCCGCGGACCTCGAAGCAGACCGTGACGAGGAGCCGAGCGACGAGGAAGAGCGCGCGGAGGACGAGTTCCCCGGGGAAGAGGCGTCCGGCGAGCTCGATGAAGAGGACGTCGCCGGCGACGGGGACCGGCCGGGCGAGCGCCGCCGCGCGTCGGCCCGCGGCGGGTCCCGGGGCCGGACGGCCACGCGTCCTCGCCAGGGCGCGGCACGCTGACCGCCACGCGGCCCGCTCGCCGCGCACGCAAGCGACGGAAGGAACAAGGCAATGACCATCGCCACGCAGCCAGGCGCCGGGAGTTCGCAACGGCCGCAGCCGTCCGGGCTCGCCGACGTCATCGACACGATCCTGGACAAGGGGCTCGTCCTCGACGCGTACGTACGCGTGTCGCTAGTTGGCATCGAGCTCCTGACGATCGACGCCCGGGTGGTAATCGCCAGTGTCGACACCTACCTGCGGTTCGCCGAGGCGGTCAACCGGCTTGACATCTCGCAGGACAAGGAGGGTCTGCCGGGACTCGTCGGGAACCTCGAAGAGGGCGGCGCCAAGCACAAGACCAAGGGCGCCATCGAGGCGGCAGGCGACAAGCTCCGCGAGTTCACGGACGCGCAGAGCGGGGACCGCTCGGGACGGCGTTCCCGCCGGGAGGGGGACTGAGATGAGCGCGCAGACTGAAGACAGGCAGGCCGCCGGCGGCCGCAAGGGCGTGTATGTCTACGGGATCCTGCCAGGTGACATCGAGGTGGAATCCGGCGCCACCGGCGTCGGCGACCCGCCGGGCGACATCAGGGTCGTCCGGCACGGTGACCTGGCGGCACTGGTCAGCGACGTGGACCTGGACCGGCCGCTTGGCCGGGCCGAGGACCTCTTCACGCACGAGGAACTGCTCGACGCGACCTCCGCCGAGGTGCCGGTGCTGCCGCTGCGCTTCGGCGCCGTGATGCCGGACGACGACGCCGTCGCGGACGAGCTGCTCGGCCCGCACCACGACGAGTTCGCCGCGGCGCTCCAGCAGCTTGAGGGACAGGCCGAGTTCGTCGTCAAGGGCCGTTACGTCGAGCACGCCATCCTGCGCGAGGTGCTCGCCGAGCAGCCAGCGGCGGCACAGCTTAACGAGCAGATCAGGGGCACGGACCCGGACGCCACCCGCGACGAGCGGATGCAACTTGGCGAGATCGTCACAAACGCGATCGATGCCAAGCGGGAGGCCGACACCCAGGCGCTTGGCGACGCGCTGTCCGGACATGTCACGGCTAGCGTGGTCCGGCCGCCGACGCATGAGCTCGATGCCGTCTACGCCGCCTTCCTGGTCGAGAACGGCAAGGCCGACGCGCTGCGACAGGCAGTTGGCCAGCTCACCGACGAGTGGCGAGGCCGGATCGAGCTGCGGCTGATCGGCCCGCTCGCCGCGTACGACTTCGTCAGCGGCGCCGAAGCGCCGGCCGGGGCCTGAGCGGGGTGAGATGGAGCTGCTTACGCTGCTGCTCCGGCTCCCGTTCCTGCCGGTTCAAGGGGTCATCAAGCTCGGGGAGATCATCCAGGAAGAGGCCGAGCGGCAGCTGTATGACCCGGCCAGGATCAGGCGCGAGCTTGAAGAGGCGCAGCGCCAGTGGGACGCCGGCGAGATTTCCGACGAGGAGCTGGCCCAGGTCCAGGACCAGCTCGCAAGCACCCTGGTCACGGAGCCTCCTCCCCCGCTCCGTGACCAGGGCGGATAACGACAGGAGCTGATCGACATGGCGCAACGACGAACTGTCAAGGACGCCGGCACCGATCACATCGACGACATCGACACCGACGACATCGACGACATCGCGACCGACGACATCGACGACACCGCGACCGACGACATCGAGGACTCCGACGCGGCGGCCGAGAGGGACACCCCGCCGCGCCGGCGGCGTCTGTCCGCCGGCAAGGCGGGACAGCTGGGGCTGCGGCAGATCATGGAACTGACCGGCAAAGACCCAGAAGGAGTGAGCGGCGTAGAGCCGTCCGACGACGGCTGGCTGGTCACGGTCGAAGTGGTCGAAGACCGCCGCATCCCCTCCTCGAGCGACCTGCTCGCGACATACAGGATCGAGCTGGACGGGGACGGAGAGCTGCTGTCCTACCGGCGGCTGCGGCGGTACTCGCGGGGCCGCGGCGACGACGGGGACGCGTGATATGACTACCAGCGGCAGCTCTATGGGGGGCGGGGCGCTGCAGCCCCGCGGTATGGCGGCCGGCGGGGGACGCGCGCCCGCGAACCTCGGCGACATCCTGGAGCGGGTCCTCGACAAGGGCCTGGTGATCGCGGGCGACATCCAGGTCAACCTGCTTGATATCGAGCTGCTCACCATCAAGCTCAGGCTGGTGATCGCGTCGCTCGACACCGCTCGCCAGGTCGGCATCAACTGGTGGGAAACCGACCCGTGGCTGAGCGCAGACGCCCAGCGGCATGCGATCCGGCAGGGAACAGGCCGGGACTCGGGCGACGGCCAGCGCGGGGACGGCGTCGAGGAACTGCGCGACGAGGTGCGCCGCCTGCGCGGCCGGGTCAAGGAACTGGAGTCGGGTCAGTGAGCGGTGACAGCTGTCTCGTGCCGGAGCGGTCCCCCGCACTGGGGGTCTGGGCCTACGCGATCTCCGTGGACAATGGTGCGACGGATCTGTCCTGGCTGACCGGCGTGGGCGGCGCCCGGGTGCGCACGACTGCGTGCGCCGGGCTGACCATGCTGGTCAGCGACGTGAGTCTGGCGGAGTTCGGCGAGGCCGCGCTGCGCAGGAACCTGGAGGACCTGGACTGGCTCGACGACGTGGCTCGGGCCCACCACCACGTCATCGAAGCGGCGGGGCGGCACTTCCCGCTGCTGCCGACCAGGCTCGCCACCGTCTATACCGGCGACGCCGCCGTCCGTGCCGCGCTCGCCGAGCGCGGCACGGAACTGCGCGCCGCGCTGCAGCGGGTCGGCGGACGAGTCGAGTGGGGCGTCAAGGCGTATGCGGAACCTTCGTCGGCCCGGGCCGAGCGCGTTCCGGCAACCAGAGAGCGGGTCGGCGCACGCACGGGCAGGAACTCCGGCACGGCGGACGGGGATGCCGGGACAGGCGCCGGGATGGCGTACCTCAAGCGGCGCCGCGCCCAGCTCACGGCGGGCCAGCAGGCGCGGTTCGCCGCGGTCAACGACGTGCGGGCGGTGCACGCCAGTCTGAGCAGGCTCGCCGCCGACTCCCGGCTGCACCCGCCGCAGTCCGCCCAGCTCAGCGGGGTGCGGCTGCCGATGCTGCTGAATGCCGCCTACCTGATTGACACCAATGAGGGCACCAACTTCACCGCGGCGGTCGCGGCCGAGGCGAGCGAGCACCCGGACCTGCGGGTCGAGCTGACCGGCCCGTGGCCGCCGTACTCTTTCGCGGGGGACGAGAGCCGGTTCGCGGGCGACGAGAGCCGGTTCGCGGGCGACGAGAGCCAGCCGGCCGACGACAGCGAACCCGGAGCGCACCCGGTCGGCGAAAGCCAAGGCGGCTCACACCCGGCCGGCGACGTGAGCCCCGCCGGGGGCGGGGACGCGTGACGGGCGCGTCGCGGCCGGCTACGCATCGCCGCGGATCTGATGACCCCGGCGACGCTCACGCCTGGACCGACGGGACATGGGACGGTGATGCCCGGGACCCCGGCGCGCGGGAAAACGGCACGTGGGACGACGGCCCGCGGGACGACCGGACGCCGGAGGACTCGGCGCGGGGCGAACGCGCCCGGGACGACGGCGCGTGGGACGGTGACGCCGGGGACCCCGGCGCGCGGGAAAACGGCACGTGGGACGACGGCCCGCGGGGCGACCAGGCGCTGGACGACGGCTCGCGGGGCGACCGGACGTGGGACTACGGCCCGCGGGACGACGGCGCGTGGGACGACGGCACGTGGGACGACGGCACGTGGGACGACGGCACGTGGGACGACGGCGCGTGGGATGCGGACCCGGACGGGCTGCCCACGCAGCGGCTCGCCCTGGTCGACCTGCTTGACCGGGTGCTCGCCGGCGGGGTCGTGATCACCGGCGACATCACGCTGTCGATCGCGGACGTCGACCTCGTGGTGATCTCGCTGCGCGCGCTGCTGACCTCGGTGAGCGCCCTCGTGGAACCAGTGACGGGTAACAACTGATGAGGAACTAGTGATGGATGACAACCGATGAGCGAGGTGAGTCAGACGAGTCAACTGGGCCAGTCCGGGGCGCGGGTGCGCTACCGTCTTGATGCCGGCGACGACCCGCGGTCCGCCGAACGGGGACTCGCGGCGCTCGTGCTCACGATCGTCGAACTGCTGCGGCAGCTGATGGAGCGGCAGGCGCTGCGCCGGGTCGAGAGCGGGACCGTCACCGACGAGCAGGCCGAGCGCATCGGCTACACACTGATGAGGCTCGAGGAGCGGATGAGCGAGCTGCTCGACGAGTTCGGCCTCGAACCGGAGGACCTGAACATCGACCTCGGTCCTCTCGGCCCCCTGCTGTCGTGATTAGCTGTCCGCTGCTGCCCTGATCAGGCCCCCGCTGCCGTGATCACGAAGAATTAGGTGGATATTCCGCGTCCGATGGAAAGAAAGCGTCTCCAGCGGACGCGGAATATCCAATTAGCGCAAAATTTCCACGTTAGTTGTCCTCCGAGACCCACTCGGGCAATGTTCCGTCACACGCTTTCCTGCTACGGTTTTCCGTCACATAACTTTCTTGTTACGTTTCTCATCACATGGCTTCCTTGTTATGCTTTCCCTTCACATGGCTTTCTGGTTACCGACGCACGGGGGCGGGCCTTGCCGGCCCTTTTGTCGCGCGGAGCCAGTTGGATGCGGCGCGGGCGCGGCTCAGCGGATGATGACGGCCAGCAGGCCGCCTAGGGTCGCCACGCCGGTGACGAGCCAGGTGATGTAGTCGTTGATGATGCCGGACTGGAAGCGTGTGATGGGAACTGCGAGGCCGCGGCCGGGCTCGAAGCCGTTGCGCAGGACCGGAAGGCGGCGCCAGTAGAGGGCGGCCAGGGCCAGCAGGACCGCGCCGACGACGGAACAGAGGGACGCGATGACCGAGGCGGCGGTGACGACCGGCGGGGCCGGGGGGTAGGGCGCGGCCGGATGGGCGGTCCAGGTGCCGTTCAGGACGAGGGACGCGTAAGCGGACTGGTCCTGGAAGCGGACCGCCGCCGCCTCGATGGCGGCGGCGAACCGGGGGATCATCGCCGCGATGCCCGTGGCCAGGCCGAGGGCGACCATGACGCACAACGGGATGAGCATGGTCAGCGGCGTCCGCTGGCGGCCGGACTCGGTCTCGCCCGTCTCCTCGCTCGCCTCGGCCGTCATCTGCGGGTCTTCACCCGGCGGATCGCCGAGACCGTAGAAGACACCGCCCGCTACCCGGAGCACCGCGCCGGCCGCGAGCACCGTGCAGCCGCAGAAGATCGCCGTCAGCCACGGGCCGCCGCTGTCGTCGATCCAGCCCTTGCCGAGGAACGTGCCGAACGGCGGCAGGTCGGCCAGGCCGAGGGCGGCCAGCGTGAACACGGCCCCGGTGACCCGCAGGTGCCGGCCCCGGCCGTGCAGCCAGGTCTCGTTGACCGAACGCAGACGGTGCAGGATGATGCCCGCGCCGATGAACAGCGCGCCCTTCACGAACGCGTGGCCGGCCACATAGAGTGCGGCGCCCGCCAGGCCAAGCGGGGTGAGCAGCGCGAACCCGGCGAGGAACATCCCGGCGTGGGCGATCGTGGAAAAAGCGAGCAGCCGCTTGATGTGCCGCTCGCGGAAGCAGAACAGCGCGCCGACGACCGCGGTGAGCACCCCCAGCACGAGGAACAGGTGCGAGATCCCGGCCCGGTGGCCGAGCGCCGCGCCGAACACCGACCAGTAGATCCTCGCGATCCCGTACAGGCCGAGTTCGACCATGACGCCGGAGAACATGACGCACACTGGCGTAGGCGCGACCGCGTGCGCGTCGGCCAGCCAGAAGTGGAACGGTACGATCGCCCCCTTGACCAGCAGCCCGGTCACGATCAGCAGGAACGCGATCACCACGAGGCCGTCGGGCGGGTGGCTGGATACGTAGCGGGAGATCTGCGCCATGTTCAGTGCGCCGGTGCGGCCGTAGATCAGCCCGATCCCGGTCAGCGACAGGTACGCGCCCACGCTGTTGGTGATGGCGAAGTTGAGTGCGCCCTGAAGCGGGCCACGTTCCTCGGGCCGGTAAGCGGTCAGCGCGTACGCCGACACACCCATCAGCTCGAACCAGACGAACAGGTCGAACACGTCCCCGGCGAGACAGAACCCGGTCATGCCGGCCAGGAAGGTCAGCATGAGCACGTGGAAGTAGGTGCCGACCTGGGTGAAGTACCGCCAGGCGAAGATCATCGCGCACGTCATCAGCACCGCGCCGAGGCAGGCGAGGCCGGCGTTCAGCGGGTCCGCCTCGAAGTCGATGCCGATCGCCACGCCGCCCGACGGACGGAAGCCGGCGAACCAGTAAACGGAGGCCGACCCCGTTCGCAGGACGAGGACGAGCAGCATGACGGCGACGGCCACCGACGTGGCCACCGCCACCAGGCCGCGGACCGTCCTGTTCATGACCGGGCGGGCGGCGAGCAGTCCAGCCGCGACAAGCAGGGGGACCGTCACGGTCAGGGAGAACAACTGGTCCATCGGTTGCGGTCCCCTCAGCCCTTGAACTCGGCGAGGTCATGCGGGTCGAGGGTGCCGAACTTCTTGTGCGCCTGGACCGCGAACGACAGCAGCAGCGCGGTGACCGCTGCCTCCACCACGACGTCGGTGAGCGCGAGGGCCTGGACCACCGGATCGACCGCCTTCGCGTGGACCGAGATGTCGGAGAAGTAGGGCGCGACGCCACCGGTGACGTAGCCGACGGCGAGCAGCAGCACGTAGGTGGAGGACTGCACCACGATCAGGCAGACGATCTGGTGGATGAGGTCACGGCTGGTGACCATGCCGTACAGGCCGACCGCGACGATCCAGGCCACCACAAGGAACGGGAAGACCTGCATCAGCTTCCCCTGCCTTCCTGGCGGACCCGGCGGAAGAACAGGGTCTGCTCGAGCATCTCGCCGACGATGAGGACGAACGCGGACGCGACCTCGATGCCGACGAAGAAGCTGATCAGCGCGATCGTCCCCGATGAGCTGACCGCGCCAGGGATCCGGCCGAGCGGCAGGAAGTTATACAGGTACGGCAGCCCCTGGGCGACCGCCGCCAGCCCGATGGCGGCGAACCCGCCGGCGCCCATCGCCTCGGCCGCGTTGAGCAGCGCGACCGGGCTGAGCCTGCGGAAGGCGAGCGACTCACCGGACAGGTAGACGAGCATGAACGCGGTCGCGAGCAGCACGCCGCCCTGAAACCCGCCGGACGGGTCGGTCTGCGCGTGCGAGGCCAGCCACCAGCCGATGAGGGCGATGGGGCCGACGAGCACGAGGGTGACCACCCGGACGGAACTGCTCGTCGACGGGAGGCTGCGCCGTCGCGCCTTGTCAACCGGTGGTTCCACGGGCTCGTGCTCGCGCTCCCCGCGCAGCCTCCTGAGCACTACGCTCATCCCGGCGGCGGCGGTGAACAAGATGAATTCCTCGCCCACCGTGTCGAAGCCGCGGTACTCGAAGTTGATGGCGGACACCACGCCGGTGGCGTTCGTCTGGCCGACGGCATGGGCCAGGATGTCCTGGCCGTAGGGGCCCGGGTAGTCGCCGAAGCCGGGCAGGCCGGCGAACGCCCACAGGTAGCAGGCGACCAGGCCCGCCATGGCGATGCCGAAGAGCCAGAGACGCTGCCTCGCGGTCACGTGCGTTCTCTCATTCCGGCCGCTTCCGCACCTTGGCGATGGCGAGCAGCAGGATGAGCGGCAGGGCGACTCCCCCGACGGCGAGTTCAGAGAGGGTCACGTCCGGCGCCTGGAAGACGAAGAAGAGGATCGCGAGCAGCATGCCGTAGCAGCTCAGTACCAGGACAAGGCGGACGCGCTCCCTGGTGCGGACCACGACGACCGCGCCCCCCGCCACCAGGACGAGGACGGTCACCTGGAGGACGTCCATCACCGCGGTCGAGATCACCGGGACTCCCCGATCTCGTTGTCGTGGCCGGCACTGTCATGCCGCTCGGTCCCGGTCCCATGGCGCTCGGTGTCATGACGCTCGGTCCCACGGCCGCCTGCGCGATGACTGTCCGCCTTGCCAGTGCCACTGGCTCTATCCGTGCTGCTTGTTCTGTCCGCGGGCCCGCGCCAGTCACCGTCCGCACGGACGCGGATCGCGCGGATCGTGGCGTGCGACAGGAACGGAGCCGCGGCGACCATGAAGGCCAGCGCGAGCACGGTCTCGCCGGTGTTCTCGTCCAGGCCCTCGGTGACGAAGACGGCCAGGGCTACCAGCACCGGCGCCACCACGGCCGCCGGGGTGACGTAGTGCAGACGGGCGTACGCGGTCGGCATGGTCGCGATGCCGAGCGCGGACGCTGCCACGGTCAGCACCGCCAGAGTGAGCAGCACATCGGTGATGACCTGTCTGACCATTGGCCGGCACCCGCCTTACAGCCAGCGCTCGAGAGCGCGAACGAACACCAGGCCGCTGCCGAACAGCAGCACGGCGAGGAGAACAGGGAACTCGAACAGGCTCGGCCGCTTGAACCCCTCCGCGAGCAGCGCGAAGACCATGACCGCGACCGAGGTGAGGAACTCGAACCCGATCACCGCGTCCGCCAGGGTGCCGCGGACGATGACCACCCCGGCCGGCACCAGCGCCACCAGCATGGCGATCGCGGCGACGACGAAGCTGGTCACTTGTCCGGCACCAACTGATGGACGACCATGACGTCGCGCTCTCGGTCGATGCCGAGGACGAACCCGTTCGGCGTGAGGCTGCGGGCACCGGTGAGCAGCACCCGGCGGGTTACGCCGAGCGGCGTGTCATCGCCGTACCTGACGGGCAGTTCCGCGAACCTGCCGCGCGGCGGCGGTTCCCGCCTGAGCAGGGTTCTGGCGAGCACGGCGAACACCGTCCAGGTGTCGTGGGCGACCTCGCCCGGCAGGCTGAGCGCCCGGGGGAGCCAGGCGGCCCTGATCTGGAACCGCAGTACCGCCTGGTGGGTGACGAGTTCGGCCAGCAGAGCCGCGAGCGCGGCGGCGGCGGCGCCCGCGACCAGTTCGTCCGACTCGAACGAGTCGTCGACCGCTACCCACAGTGACATCAGCAGAACCCACCAGGTCAGCCACGTCGCCACCCGGTGGCTGCGTGGCTGTGGTGCGGCACCGGGCGGCCGGCGGGTACGCGGCTCTCTGGCGAGCGGACCGCTGGCCCCGCCGCCGCTGCTCTTGGCCATGTCTGGCGACTTCCCTGGCCCCATGCAGTCAAACGCGTGTTTGGCGGAGGAGAGCCGAGGTAGCTAGCACGGTTGCGAGAAGGGGGATGTGCCACCGATGGGTGTGCGGACCTGGATTGAGGGGTGGCCGGCGTACCGGCAGGCCACAGGGACCGACCGGTTCGGCCGCGGCGCGGCGGTCAAGAGCGAGGTCAGCTCCCGGCTGACCGCGCGCACCGAGACCGCCGGCAAGGTGGTCAAGTCGGTGTGCCCGTACTGTGCGGTGGGCTGCGGCCAGAACGTCTACGTCAAAGACGAGAAAGTCGTCCAGATCGAGGGCGACCCCGACTCGCCGGTATCCCGGGGGCGGCTGTGCCCCAAGGGGTCGGCCAGCCTCCAGCTCACCACGGGGTCCGCGCGGCGGTACCAGGTGCTCTACCGCCGCCCGTACGGGACGGACTGGGAGCCGCTTGGCCTGGATGAGGCGATGGACATGATCGCCGAACGGGTGATCGCGGCCAGGCGTGCGGGCTGGCAGTGGGAGGCCGACGGCAAGCGGGTCAGGCGGACGCTCGGCTTCGCCTCGCTTGGCGGCGCGACGCTGGACAACGAGGAAAACTACCTCATCAAGAAGCTGTTCACCGCGCTCGGCGCGGTGCAGATCGAGAACCAGGCGCGCATTTGACACTCCGCCACCGTCCCCGGTCTGGGGACCAGCTTCGGGCGCGGCGGCGCCACCACGATGCAGCAGGACCTGCAGAACGCCGACTGCATCGTGATCGAGGGGTCGAACATGGCCGAGTGCCATCCGGTCGGCTTCCAGTGGGTCATGGAGGCCAAGGCACGCGGCGCCGCAGTCATCCACATCGACCCGCGGTACACCCGCACCAGCGCCGTGGCGGACCTGCACGTGCCGCTGCGGGCAGGCTCGGACATCGCGTTCCTCGGCGGGCTGATCAACTACGTGCTGACCAGCGGTAAGTACTTCCACGAATACGTGCTGAACTACACCAACGCCGCGACGGTCATCAAGGAGGAGTTCACTGACACCGAGGAACTGGACGGGCTGTTCTCCGGCTTCCAGGCCGAGGATCACCAGTACGACCCGACGTCGTGGGAGTACGAGGGCGCAGAGGTGCAGGCCGCCTCGGGCGAGCGGGACGAGCAGTATGAGGACCGCTCAGCCCGGGAGGACAAGGTCCAGTCAGGTCAGGGAGAGGGGAACAAGACGGGATCCTCGTCGGTACGGCAGGCCGCCCGAGGCGAGGCACACGGCTCGGGCGGCGCGCACGTCGGCACGCCGCGTACCGACCCGACGCTCTCAGATCCCCGTTGCGTGTTCCAGATCCTTAAGCGGCACTACGCGCGGTACACCCCAGAGGTCGTGGAACAGGTCTGCGGCGTGCCGCGGGCGGCCTTCACCCGCGTCTGCGAACTGGTCACGCGGAACTCCGGCAGGGACCGCACCACCGCCTGGGTATACAGCGTCGGCTGGACGCAGCACACCGTGGGGGTGCAGTACATCCGGGGCGCGTCGATACTCCAGGCGCTGCTCGGCAACATGGGCCGGCCCGGGGGCGGCATCCTGGCGCTGCGCGGGCACGCTTCCATCCAGGGATCCACCGACATCCCGACGCTGTTCGACCTGCTGCCCGGGTACATCCCGATGCCGCACGCGCACACCAACGAGGACCTTGACACGTTCGTGGCCGCGGAAGGCACCGACAAGGGATTCTGGGCGAACATGCGCGCCTACACAGTCAGCCTGCTCAAGGCGTACTGGGGTCCGGCAGCCACCGCGCAGAACGACTTCTGCTTCGACTACCTGCCCCGGCTGACCGGCAGCCACTCCACCTACGAGACCGTGATGGCCCAGCTCGCCGGGGAATGCAAGGGCTACTTCGTGTTCGGCGAGAACCCCGCGGTCGGATCGGCCAACGGCAAGCTGCAGCGGCTCGGCATGGCCAAGCTCGACTGGCTGGTGGTGCGCGACTTCTCGCTGATCGAGTCGGCCACGTTCTGGAAGGACGGGCCGGAGATCGACAGCGGAGAACTGCGCACGCAGGACATCGGCACCGAGGTCTTCTTCCTGCCCGCCGCCGCGCACACCGAGAAGAGCGGCAGCTTCACCAACACCCAGCGGATGCTGCAGTGGCACCACACCGCGGTCGAGCCTGCCGGGGACGCGCGCAGCGACCTGTGGTTCACCTTCCACCTGGGCCGCATGATCCGCTCGAAGCTGGCCGGCCCCGGGGGTCTGGAGGGTGACTCCCCAGACGGCACCGTGGACGAGATGGACCGTCCGGTGCTTGACCTCACCTGGGACTACCCCCTCGAGGGGAAGCTGGCCGAGCCTTCCGCGGAGGCGGTGCTGCGGGAGGTCAACGGCTGGGACGCCGACGGCACCCTGTTGTCGGCGTACACCCAGCTCAAGGACGACGGCTCCACCGCCTGCGGCTGCTGGATCTACTGCGGCGTGTACGCCGACGGGGTCAACCAGGCTGCCCGCCGCAAGCCCGGCCGTGACCAGCACTGGATCGCCCCCGAGTGGGGCTGGGCCTGGCCGGCCAACCGGCGCATCCTCTACAACCGGGCCTCGGCGGACCCTGGCGGCAAGCCATGGAGCGAACGCAAGGCCCTCGTCTGGTGGGATGCCGAGCAGGGGAAGTGGACCGGGCACGACGTCCCCGACTTCACCGCGACCAAGGCACCGGACTACGAGCCGCCCGGCGACGCGACCGGCGATGCGGCGCTGAGCGGCCGCGACCCGTTCATCATGCAGGCGGACGGCAAGGCGTGGCTGTTCGCTCCGGCCGGCCTGGTCGACGGACCGCTGCCCGCCCATTACGAGCCGCAGGACTCGCCGCTGCCCAACCTGCTCTACAAGCAGCAGCGCAACCCGGTACGCCAGGCCAAGACCTTCGCGCACCCGGACAACCGGTTCCAGCCGAGCAACGGCACCCCCGGCTCCCAGGTGTTCCCCTACGTGGCCACCACCTACCGGCTCACCGAGCACCACACCGCGGGCGGGATGAGCCGCTGGCTGCCCTACCTGTCGGAACTCCAGCCGGAGTTCTTCTGCGAGGTGTCGCCGGAACTCGCGGCCGAACGCGGCCTTGAACACCTCGGCTGGGCCACGATCATCACCGCGCGGAACGCGGTGGAGGCCCGGGTCCTCGTGACGCCGCGGATCCCGCCGCTGACCGTGCACGGCCGTCGCCTGCACCAGGTCGGGCTGCCCTACCACTGGGGATGGACGGGCTACAGCACCGGCGACTCGGCCAACGACCTCGTCGAGATCAGCCTCGACCCGAACGTGCACATCCAGGAGTCCAAGGCGTTCGCCTGCGATATCAGGCCCGGCCGTCGCCCCACCGGACAAGGGCGGCCCGCCCTGGTCCGCGAGTACCAGGAGCGCGCCGGGATCACCGAGCAGACGGGGACGGCACCATGACCGCGATCGACGTGCAGATCACGCAGCGGCCAAGCACCGGGCGACCAGACGGAATGGACACCTATCCGGGTCAGCAGCCCCGGATGGGGTTCTTCACCGACACCTCGGTGTGCATCGGCTGCAAGGCCTGCGAGGTGGCGTGCAAGGAGTGGAATCATGTGCCGGAGGACGGGCTGCTGCTGACCGGCATGTCGTACGACAACTCGGTGGGGCTCGGCGCGGACACGTGGCGGCACGTGGCCTTCATCGAACAGCAGCGGCCGGTGAGCGTGCCGGACGGTGACGCGGGAGCGGACGGTGTCACTGCTTCCGACGGTGCCGGCGGCTCGGACGGCGCCGAGGACGCGGCCGGGTCCGGGGCGGACGGAGGGCTGCGCTGGCTGATGTCGTCCGACGTGTGCAAGCACTGCACGCACGCCGCCTGCCTCGACGTCTGCCCCACCGGGGCGCTGATGCGGACCGAGTTCGGCACCGTGGTCGTGCAGCAGGACGTCTGCAACGGCTGCGGCTACTGCATCCCCGCCTGCCCGTACGGGGTGATCGACCAGCGCAAGGAGGACGGCCGCGCCTGGAAGTGCACGCTGTGCTACGACCGGCTCGGCGCGGGGATGGAGCCGGCCTGCGCCAAGGCATGCCCGACGGAGTCGATCCAGTTCGGGCCGCTTGACGAACTGCGCGAGCGCGCCGCCACCCGGCTTGACGTTCTGCACGAGGCGGGCGAGACCACTGCGCGGCTCTACGGCGACGACCCGGGCGACGGCGTGGGCGGTGACGGCGCGTTCTTCCTGCTGCTCGACGAGCCTGAGGTATACGGGCTGCCGCCGGACCCAGTGGTCACCACGCGGGACCTGCCGTCGATGTGGCGGCACGCCGGCGCGGCAGCCGCGACGCTCGCCGCCCTCGCTACGGCCTCGTTCGCGGCGGGCGTGCTCGGCGAGCGACTCGGGCTTGGGGGACGGCGGTGAACCGGCACGGTGCCAACGGGCAGGGCCTGCACGGAAAGCGGCCGGACAGGGACGCGGTCCCCGGTGAGGGGCAGCGCGCGAAGGACCGGGGGCCCGCGGGCGACGGCCGGGCAGGGAGCGTCGGCCGGCGCTTGGGGCGCGGGCGGCGGGGCGAGCAGCCGATGGTGCCGGAGGCCGAGTTCACCTCTTATTACGGCAAGCCGGTACTCAAGCCGCCGGTGTGGGAGGCGCGGGACATCGCCGGGTACTTCTTCCTCGGCGGTCTGGCGGGCGGCTCGTCGCTGCTCGCGGCCGGCGCGGACCTCACCGGCCGTCCCGGGCTGAGCCGCGCCGCGAAGACCGGCGCCCTCGGCGCCATCGGGCTTTCGCTTGTCGCACTCGTCCACGACCTGGGCCGGCCCGCCCGGTTCATCAACATGATGCGGGTGCTCAAGGTCACTTCTCCGATGAGCGTCGGCACCTGGCTGCTCAGCGGCTACGCGCCCGCCGCCGGGGTGGCCGCCGCGACCGCGCTGACCGGGCGGCTGCCGCGGCTCGGCACCCTCGCCACCACGGGAGCGGCGGTGCTCGGGCCCGCCGTGGCCGCCTACACCGCGGCACTTGTCGCCGACACCGCCGTGCCGGCCTGGCATGACGGCTACCGGGAGATGCCGTTCGTGTTCACCGGATCCGGCGCGATGGCGGCCGGGGGGCTCGGCCTGCTCGCCGCGCCATCCGGCGAATCAGGGCCGGCCCGGAACCTGGCTCTGGCGGGTCAGGTCATGGAGATGCTCGCCTTTGAGCGGATGACTCGTCGCATGGGAATGGTGGCGGAGCCCTATCACACGGGCCGCGGCGGCGGGTACGTGCGGGCCGGCCAGGTTCTCGGCGCGCTCGGCGCGACCGGGGCGGCCCTGTCCGGGACTCCCGCGGTGCCGGCCGGACGGGCGCGCCGGATCGTCGCCGCCGCGAGCGGCGCCGCGCTGATGGGCGCGTCCATCGCCACCCGCTGGGGCGTCTTCCACGCCGGACTGGCCTCGGCCCGCGACCCCAGGTACACCGTGGTCCCGCAGCGGCAGCGGCTGAACGAGCGCGAGTCGGCCAAGGTCAAGCCGCCGTCATCGCCGCCAGAGCAGCTGCCTGTGGTGCCTCCCGCCTGACTTAACCCGGCTAGGGTCAGGGCTCGATGCCGTACGCCTCCTGGACGACGGGGTCGGCGTCGGTGCCGAGGACACGCCAGTCCTCGCCGGGTTCGAGTATCTTTTCCGCGCCGCGGATCGCTCTGAAGTCGCCGGTCACCGCCGGCGGCTCCTTGCCCTCGGCGAGGCCCTTGGCGGCCGACAGCAGGATGTGCCGCATCCGGGTGATGGCCCGGTCGGTCGAGCCGAGCTGCTCCTGGCTGCGGTCGTAGACCGGGCCCATCGACTCCGTCACCATGAAGTCCTGGCTCACGAAGTCGGCGACGCCGCTGAAGTTGCCGTTCCGCCGGGCCTCGTGGGACAGCCGGAAGTCGTTGTCCATCGTGTAGAGCCGCGGGATGATCCCGTCGGTCGTGCCGGTGATCGGCGTCGAGAACGGGGCGGCGGCGAACAGGTTCGCGCCGCCGAGCCCGCGAGGATTGGGCCGCTTCCTGGGGTTGACGTTGTAGCGCCAGCAGTTCTCGTCGTCGACCGGCACGAACATCCCGTGGTTGGCGGTGAACGGGATGCTCGCCACCATCGTCGAGTACGGCATGGCGTATGCGGTTACCCGCACGTGGGTGTTGCCGTTGGGGGTGGTGCGGATCCCCGCGTACCGGTAGCCGTACCAGGTGTCGTCGACCTCAAGGCGCGGCGCGCGGTCGTGCCGCCAGAACTTCCAGGACATGGCGTTGGACGGGTAACCGGGCTTGTCCGAGCCGTCGTCGGGAATGTCGTCGATCCCGTCGAACTGGTGCAGGTGGGAAATGTGGGAGGTGTCGAGGTTGCCTTCCATCGCCTGCACCCAGTTGCAGGTGGTCAGCTGCTTCGCCGCGGTGAACTCATCGGCGCCGTGCCCGTCGGTGCCGAAATCGCGGAACGGGGTCATGGTCTCGCGCGGACCCATGTAGGTCCAGACGATCCCGCCGGACTCGTGCACGGGATACGCCTTCATCCGGACCTTCTCGCAGAAGGGCACCGGCTCGCTCGGCATGTCGACGCACTTGCCGTCCACGTCGAACGCCCACCCGTGGTAGACGCAGCGGATTGACGCGTCCTCGTTGCGCCCGAAGTACAGCGACGCGCCCCGGTGCGGGCAGTTCTCCTGCACCAGGCCGACCCGGCCGCGCGTGTCGCGGAACGCCACCAGGTTCTCGCCGAGCAGCCGCACCCGCGTCGGGGGGCTGCCAGGCTCCGGGATCTCCGCCGTCAGGCAGGCCGGCGTCCAGTAACGGCGCAGCAGCTCGCCCATCAGCGTCCCCGGGCCCACCCGGGTCAGGATCTCGTTGTCTTCCGCCCGCAGCACGGCACACCTCCGGTGACACGTCACGGCCGCATCGTCGGGCCGGTCCCTGTCACCGTCTCACCGGGGAAACAACACTGTCAATCATCAGATAAACTTATTTAAACCATTTTCCGGTTTAATGGGCATGACAATGCGGCATCCGCGCCGACCTGCCTGGTAAGCGGTCGATATCGGGGAAGTCCGAATGCACCGCGACGCACTCGAACTTGCGTAATTCCCTTGGTTT